>JAESGR010000382.1_pt1 | contig 39922 bp, 31 predicted proteins | sample 9269771 | NCBI WGS metagenome assembly JAESGR01 (sample SAMN15739572, study PRJNA653492) | algae metagenome | isolation source: Chroococcus sp. CMT-3BRIN-NPC107 and co-occurring heterotrophs from well... | place: USA: Clark Mountains Wilderness, California | collected 2010-04-18 | reverse complement strand
ATTGATTAATGTGATTAAAACGCTTTGCCGCATCTTCAGAATGCGTCAGAGCATAAGCGATCATATCCGGCGTGGCGACTTCGCCGCGCAGTTCCGCCGCCGCTTCCTGAGCGGAAGCCGTGCCCGAGGTGCTTGCACCCGGCACGAGTAAAAGTCCCAACACAGCTACCAGCGCCAGCGCCGACAGCGTGAAGAGATAAAAAGTCTTTCGAAGATTCATTTTCATTTTGAGATTTCCTCCAATGTGCTGAAAACTCAGCATATTATTATTAAATGTTGTTGTCCTTGACTGTTATTAAACAGTTGTCCGTCAAATCTACCGGCGGATTCAACTAAATCAAGCGCAGTCAATCGTCAAAAAGACGATGCGACACGCAAATATTCGTTTGTAGGTTAGCCTACGTTATCAGCCAATAGTGTAAATAGAATTTTGTGTCCACATACATACGTCCGAAAAAAGTAAAAAAGATATATCGAAATATGATTTTTTTTGCTGCAAGTAAAATTATGATTACTTATGTCCAAAAAAACGTAATTTCACACCTCGAAGACCCGAAAATCTTTTTCTCTTTTAATACGGCTTGAAGAATTGCACTCCAACTTTCCCTATTTATGTTTTCACGAAACGCAGTTTATAGGAAAATAAAAAACTCTTCAAGTTTATTTTCAATATTTTTGCGGAGTTTTTTGCCGACTCACTTCACAGAAGCTTTAATTGTGACGAGATTCCAAATTTTTTTTGCCAATGATTTTATTAAAGTAAATTCTTAAACCTTTTCGCATTTTTATTTATATGTTACCAGCGGCTGCAAATTACTCGCGTCGCCATTTTCGTCGTCGAAGCGAATTGGAACAATCAACGGCTCGATTTTTGGAGAGTTTTCCTGCTTGAAGTTATTTAAGTCGATGAGAATTCGTTTTTTTTTCTCTGAATCAGTTATTTCTTCTAAATCAATTTCGCCGATTTGCAAAATTTTTCTCAGCGAGCCGAATTTTTTCAGCAAGTGTAATCTTTCGTTTTCGTTTGACGACGGAAGAATTTTTGCAAGTTCGTAAAAATGCGACATTTCGCGCTTTTGCCGATGTGCTTGATTTGATAGGTTATGCGCTTCGTCTCGCAAAAGCTGCAAAGCCCGGTGAGCGGGATTTGCAGCGTCAAAGCTGATTTGATCGCCGCTTTCCTTTAAAAAATACGAGATTTCTCCGTGTTGATGCGGTGGCTTGACTGCTCCGATGACGACAAAGTTTCTGTTGTCCGGCAAACTTTCCAATCCTTTTAATGCGGCTTGCAGGTGTGAGCGTCCACCGTCAATTAAAATTAAATCGGGCAAAGATTTCAAGTTTTGGTCGAAGCTGTGCCTTATAAACTGTTGTAAGGTTTCTAGTTCGCTTCCTTCATCAGAAAATTGAAATTTATACTCTTTGCCGACAAATCTGCCGTTTTCCCAGACAGATTTCGCTGCGACAAAATCTTTTCCCGAAATATGCGCGACATCGAAACCTTCGATACGTGATGGATTTCGTTGTAAATTAAAAGTTTTTTTAAGTTCTGATTGTATTTTCAACAAGCTGTTTTCGCTTTTGATTTGCGCGAAATCGTATTCAAACTTTACTCGTCTGGCAGCGCGTTCGGTCATCACTTTACGATTATTTTCATTTATAACAACAATTTTTATGCGTCGCCCGAAATTTTTACTGAACGTGTCGGAATATGAAAGACGTTCGGTAAAATCTTGCGGAACACGAATTTCTTTCGGGGCGTGAAAACGATAAAACTGCGGCAGAATAGCAGGCAGAATTTCTTCTACCCGTATTGTTTTCGAAAATACAAAAACGCGCCTGCCCAGACTTTTTCTGCCACGCATCGTAACTAGAAACACTAAAAAATTTTCGCTTGTTTCTTCAATCTCAAACGTATCAACGGCGTCATCCAACCACAAATTCCACCTTTTCGCTGTCAAAACGTCTTCGACCGCCAGCCATCGATCGCGCCATTCCCCTGCTTTTTCGTAATTCAAATCTTCGGCGTAATTTTCGATTATCCGTAAAAAGCGTTTTTCGAGTTCATCCCGGTCTTTCCGCAAAAAAAGTCTAACAAGTTCGACCGTTTCATTATAAGTTTGCTCGCCGCACAAACTCGCCACGCACGGCGCGACGCATCTTTGCCTGTAAAACTGTGTGCAGGGAACGTCGAATTGCCCGTCAATCTCGATTTCGCAGCTTCTCAGGCGGAAAGTTTTGTTCAAAAAATCAATCAAAAACCGCACGCCGGTTTCGGGCAAAAACGCGCCGAAATATTCCGCGCCGTCATTTTCAATTTTTCTGGTTACTAAAAGACGGGGGAACTTTTCATTCGTGAGCTTTAAATAAGGATAAAGCCGTTGTTCAGCGAGCGAAATTTTTTCAGCTTTGTTATTTTCCATTCCCACCGTTGTTTTGCGAATCCAAAAGCTCGTGAATTGCTTTTAGCGAATCGGCGTCTTTAATAGTTTTGTCGTCGCGCCAACGCAGAATTCGCGGAAAGCGCACGGCGACGCCGGATTTGTGGCGCGCGGATTTTTGGATGGCTTCAAAGGCAAGCTCAAAAACGAGTTTTGGCGTTACGCTTCGCACGGGTCCGAAAGTTTCCTTCGTGTTTTCTCGAACGAATTTATCAACTTTGCGGATTTCCTTGTCGGTTAAACCCGAATACGCTTTAGCGAACGGAACGAGTTCGCCCGCGTCATTCCAAACTGCGAACGTATAATCTGTATAAAGCCCGGACCGCTTGCCGCTTCCCTTTTGCGCGTAAAGCAAAACGGCGTCAATCGTCATCGGATCAATTTTCCATTTCCACCAATCGCCGCGATGCCGCCCGACGCGATACGGCGAATCTTTTCGTTTGAGCATAAAACCTTCGACGCCCAAATTGCGGCTTTGCCCGCGAATTTGCGCCAAATGTTCCCAATCTGCGGCTTCGACCGATTCCGTAATTCGAAAAACCTTGCGCGCATCGTCGGGCAAATCCGTCAAAATTTGTTCGAGAAATTCGCGACGTGTGCGAAACTCGAATGCGCGAACGTCTTTACTTTCGTATTCCAGCAAATCATAGCACTGTAAAATGATTGGAACATCCGCCAAAATTTTCGGTGACAGATTTTTCCGCCCGATACGTTTTTGCAGTTCGGCAAACGGCATTACTTTATCGTCAATCCACGGCAAAATTTCACCGTCCAAAACTGTTCCGTTCGGCAGAAACTCGGCGGCACGGGCAATTTCAGGAAAACGTTCGGTAATCAAATCTTCGCCGCGCGACCAGGCGAAAACCTGATCTTGCCGTTTAATCACTTGGGCGCGAATGCCATCCCATTTCCATTCAGCCTGCCAATTGCTAACCTCGCCCAAATCGGCGAGCGGAAAATCAACTTGATGCGCGAGATGAAAAGGAAACGGTCGGGCAACCGGCGTTTCATCAGATTCGAGTTCGGGATTTAATAAATGCGTGAAAAATTCCGCGTCGGGCGACCATTCGCCCATTAAACGATGCGCGATGATGTCGGTCGGAATCTCGGAAAATTGAGAAAGGGCGCGAACGACAAGCAATTGCGAAACGCCGACGCGAAAACTCCCGGAAATTAATTTGTTGTAAATAAGGCGCTGCGAATAATTCATTCGAGCCCAAGCCGCCAAAACTTCGCGTTTCTGCGTTTCTTCATCCGACGCGCGCAATGGCAAAAGCTGTTCTTCAACCAAAACGTGAAGCGGCGTTTCATCAATTTCAGTATTATTCGGCAGTAAAAGCGCGATTGTTTCCGCGCCGTCGCCGACCGTGTCTCGCGATTCGTCAAACAGCCATTCGGGAACGCCGGATAATTCCAAAGCCCATTCGCGCAATTTTTTCGACGGCACGATCTGGCGCGGCTTTCTGCCCGAAAGGAAATACAAAGCCCAAGCCGCATCAGGTTTTTCCGCACGCTCGAAATAAAACTTCAGAGCTTCAACCTTTTCATTGGTCTTGTTCGTTTGATCAAGTTCGTTGTAAAGTTCGGTGAATAATCTCATTCTTTATAATAGTTGACAGACAGTTGCAGGAAGTCCCAGAAAGTCTCAGAAAGTAGAAAACAAATATTCTTTTCTTCAAACTATCTGGGACTTTCTGTCAGCTTCCTGTAACTTCCTGTCAACTCTCTTCCAGTTCTTTTTCTTCTTCATCGCCGTGCTGCGTCTTTAAAGGAACTGCGTGCTGACCGTTCTCGTTGAGCCAGCGGACGAGTTCGGGAATAAAACCGTGCGTCACGTAAACGGTTTCAGCTTCCGCGCCTTTAATCGCCGTTTGCAGTTCCGTCCAATCGGCGTGATCAGATAAAACGAAACCGCGATCTACTGCTTTTCGGCGGCGAGCGCCCCGCACCATCATCCAGCCGGAAGCAAATCCGGTCGAATAATTACCGAATTTACGCATCCAAGTCGAACCGTGCGTCGACGGCGGCGCGACGACGAGCGAACCGGCAAATTCCTTCCGATTCTCGACCGCGCCGACGTATTTCGTTTCCGGCAAATCCACGCCCGATTCGCGATAAGCCTCGGTCAAACGCTCGACCGCGCCGTGCGTGAAAATTTTCCCGATTGAACGATCAATGCCGTTCATAATGCGCTGCGCTTTTCCGAGAGAATAAGCAAAAATCACCGAGACTTTTTCTTTTTCCTGATTTTTTCGCCACCAATCATTTATTTGTTCGAAAATAAATTCTGTCGGCTGCCAGCGATAAATCGGCAGTCCAAACGTCGCTTCGGTGATAAAGTGATGACATTTAACGTGTTCAAAAGTCGCGGCGGTAGCGTCGGGCATCAGTTTATAATCACCAGAAATAACCCATATTTCCCCTTTATATTCGACACGCACTTGCGCTGAACCTAAAACGTGACCTGCCGGATGAAACGAAACTTTAACGCCGTTGATGTCGGTAATCGTGCCGTATTTTGCGGTCGAAATGCGCGCTTCATCGCCGAGCCGAATGCGCGAAAGCCGCGATCCTTCTTCAGGTACGAGATAATCTTGATTGCCGCGATAAGTGTGATCGGCGTGCGCGTGCGTCAAAATGGCTTTTTTCACGGGAAGCCACGGGTCAATGTAAAAGTCTCCCTGCTCGCAATACAAACCGCTGTCGGTTAATTTTATTAAACCTTGCCTTTTCATAAAGTTGCTCGTTCCCAAATGCAAAACTCGTTCCTTTATTATATTTATTGTATAAAATCGGCTTTTTCAAAGGTTTATAAAAAAATGTATAAATTTACGGCTCGAAACACGATTCCGTTTATCGGCACAATCATTGCTAGTCAACGTTGCGGACAAAACATTTGTCCGCATTTAATACGTTATTTATGAACGCTTCTCTAAAAACCATTGCCGAAACCGAAAATTTATCCGAACTGCTTGATCTGGCAACCGGTTATCAAAAAGCCAAGGTTTTATTTACATTTGCCGAGCTTAAACTTGCAGATATTTTGCGGAAAAAACCTTTGACGGCGAAAGAAGCAGCACAAACCGCGAAAATAAATCAGCTGGCGATGGAGAGATTCTTAAATGCCTGCGTTTCAATTGGTTTGCTGGAAAAAGTCGGTGAAAATTACCATAATTCGGTTTTGAGCAAACAGTTTTTACTCGAAGACGCCGAGTTTTACCTTGGCGGGCAAATCAAACGTTACAGTGAGCGCAGTTACCCGATGTGGGCGGATTTAACTGAGCATTTGAAAAACTGGGAATATGGGGATTCGGAAAAATCCACACCCGAATCTGATGATCAGGGCGCAGAGGCGATGGCGGAACAGCATAATCTTTCGTTGCTGCACGGGCACGCTCTGGCAAAAGCGTTTAATTTTACGAAATATAAAAAAGTTTTGGATTTGGGCGGCGGAACCGGCGCGATGTCAATTGGGTTATGCGCCAATTATGAAAATATGCGCGCCGTTGTTTTCGACTTGCCGGAAAATGTTGAGACGGCGCAAACATTTACTGAAAAAGCTGATTTGGCAAATCGAATTGAAACCCTCGGCGGCGATTTTCAAAAAGTCGGATTGCCTGATGATTTCGACGTTGCGCTGCTTGCCAATTTCATGTCGGTCGCCGAGGAAAGCGACAACAAAAAATTACTAGCTGACATATTCGAGAAATTGCCTTCCGGGGGCATTTGTATTTTGAGTGGATTGATTATGGATGATTCGCGCCTCGCGCCGCAAACCGCTGTTTTGTTTAGTCTCGAAGACATTTGCTGGAATTCGCCGGACGTTGAACGCAGCGAAAAAGATTATACCGAGTGGCTGAAGCAAGCCGGATTTCAGAATATCGAATGCCGGACTTATCTTGAGCCGACGAAAATGCTTTACGGCTTTAAGCCTTAAGCATATTTTAGAAAACAACAAGAATTATTTTTTATTTTAAGTAAGAGAGTTTTTTAATCGAATCACGGAGGTTATTTATTATGTCTATGATACTTTGTCCCGACTGCGGACACGAAGTTTCCACTGCCGCGACGGCTTGCCCGAACTGCGGTCATCCGTTTGCCGCGCCGGTTATCCAGCGCAAAGTCGTCGTTGCCGAAGCGCCGCGCAAGGAAGGAATCCCGACGTGGGTTTTTGCTGTGCTCGGCATTTTAGGCGTATTGGTGTTGTTCATTTTGTTCGCCGTTATGCGCAATAATGATGACGAAGCTAATCGCAGCGTCAATGTCAGTTTGGGAGCGAACCGAAGTTCTGACAATACGCGAGACACGGCGAGCAGCCGCCCGACGATTGAGACGCAGACCTTAAACGTGCCGCCGTCAACAGATTCGCAAAGCATCAGCGTTCCTTCGTCCTCAGCGCCTCCGACTGTCACAACCGTTCCGCCATCATCATCTACATCAACGATTACAACCGTCCCGGAAGCTCCGACTACCGGAACAGTTGTTATTGACGCGAAAGTGGCGACTAAAGCCGGAACGCCGCAGGCGGTTCGCAATGAAAAGTTCTATTTGCTTGACAAAGATTTGGAAAGCATTTTGAGCGAAGCCGACATCGAGCCGATTGAAGGACAAACTTTGACCAACAGTTTCGGTCTTGCCGTTTTATATCCGTCACGTTACAGCGAATTCAACAGCAAAGCGCGAAACGCTATTAAAAAACACATTAAATACGACACTTCGACCGACACGGGCGGTAAAGGACAGATGAAAAATATCAAGCCCGACAGTTATTATCTTTTCGGCATTACTAAAGCACGCAACGGTTTCGCCGTCTGGAGTAATCAAGTGACCATTCAAGCGGGCGAAAACATCTTAAATTTAAGCCCGCAGCGAATGACAGAAATAGAGGAAGCTCCGAGCGAATAATTTTTTGGTTATTTTTTGTTAATAAAAAAAGTTGCTGACTATCAATTCAGCGACTTTTTTTATTTTAAGACCTGTTTTCGAGTAACATTTTTTGGCGATTTAATTTGATTTTGTTAAATTTTCTTTCGGCTCGAAGATTATTATGATCGTAAAATACTGCTATTGAAAGAGTTCGTCCGAATTGAGCGAAACTGTTTTCGTTTCAACAATCTAAAACGTTTAATTTGATTAACAACTTGAAGAAATTTATGTATAATTTTCTACGAATCGAGTGAAAACGCCAAAGTTTGCAACGCAACTTATCGTTTTCAGCATCAATTCGTTTGATTTTACCGCTTTCCCGCTTAAGATTTTTCGGTGAATAACATCTTCAATCCGGCGCCTTTTCAAAAACGCGTTTGTGAGCAATTCCCAAAATAACCGTTTCGTGGAGGATATATGTTTTTTAAATCCAACTTTTTTCGCTTCTTTTTTTCACTTTCTCTGATTTTCTCCTTATCAGTGCTGACTTTTGCTGATACGATTCGCCTCAAGGACGGAAGTATTATAAAAGGTAAAATAACTAATTTTAACGGCGGCAAATTTACCGTCGCCATCGGTGAAGGCTCGCGCCAGCGCCAGATGTCTTTTTCCGCCGAAGAAATCGAATCAATTTCGTTCGACGCGCCGAACTTTCAGGTTTCAGCGCCTAAAACTTCCAATCAATCCAACGCTAGTTTGACGACGAACGAAAATAATCCGAACACCGACAACAAGATTATCACCGTCGGAGAAAACAGCCGCACTTCAACGCCGACCGTGCCGCCGCAAATAATCAAAACCGATAATACTGTTTCAAGCGTTCCGGCGCGAAATTCAACTACCGTGCCGAAACCGACAAACACAAATGTAAGCGTTCCGCAAGATTCAAATCAGACCGCTGCGAAAGCGAAACCGATTGAACTCAGCGTCAAGGTTTTAGCCGATAACACATCGAACGGCTGGACAAATTCCGGTTTCGTCGTTCGCAAGGGACAAAAAATTCGCATCGCCGGCGACGGTCGCATTTCACTCGGCAGCGGACGTTTTACGACTCCTTCGGGAGTTGCGTCCCTACCCGACAACGATAAATTAATGAAAGCGGTCGCCACCGGCGCGTTGATCGCGGTTATCGGCGACGATAATAATGAATTTATTTACGTCGGCGCGGAACGCGAATTTACAGCTTCGCGCGACGGTTCCCTTTTTCTCGGCGTTAACGAAGGAAATTTAAACGATAATTCGGGCGCATACGATGTTAAAATCGAAATTGATCCGAATCTCGGAAACTAAAAATTTCTCGAATTCCAACAACCAAAAGGCAAAAAGCCGGGAATTAAATTCTTGGCTTTTTGCCTTTAACTTTTTGCTTGATAAATACCAACCAAAAGCGCAAAATCGGTATCTAAAGATGCAAATCCCTAACAAAGGCAAAATTATGAAAAGTTTCCGGCGCTCCTTTTCCGTTTTATTCGTTTTGGCAATCGCTTTATCGTTCGTTTTCCCGGTTGACGGTTTCGCTCAATCGCGTCCGCAAAAGCCGGATGCATCGATTGGAAATAATAAAAGAAATCAGCGTCCAGTCCCGAAAACCGAAGAAGAATTAAAACAAGAAGAAGCAAAGCGTAAACTCGATGAAGAAGAGAAAAATGCCATAGTTATTGATGAAATTGAAAAGATCGATACCAACATCGTTAACGTCGATGCCGTAGTTTTCAACAAAAAAACCGGGCAGATTATCACCGGCTTGAAAAAGGAAAATTTTGCCGTTTTTGAAAACGGTGTTAAGCAGAACATCGATAATTTTGCGACGCCCGAAGCGCCGATTACTGTTTCATTGGTCGTTGAATACAGCAAATGGTCTGAAATGTTCGGGCTTTACGGCAGCGGCGGATTTGAAGCCGGAAAGCTTGAAGTCGTTCGTCCGGTCGCTTATTTTCTTTCGAAATTTATCAAAGCGCCTGACGATTACGCTTCTGTGATAGCGTTCGATATGCGTCCGACGACAATTACCGATTTCACGAACGATCCCAACCGCTTACGACAAACCGTTGATTTATTATTGAGAAACAACCCGGCTTTTCGGGAAAACAACCTTTTTGACGCGATCAAATTTGCTTTGGTCGGCGGTCGCGGTGACTCAGTCGTTTTGGAGAACTCGAAGGAAAGATTGGCTGAATTCGGCGGAATGGTAGACGTTAAAGCAAAGCGCCGTGCCATTATTCTGGTTGCTTCGGGCATTGATACTTTCAGCAAAACAAATTACGATCAGGCGCGCAAAATCGTTCAAGAGGCGGGAATTCCGCTTTATATTATCAGTACCGGAAATTTGTTTTATAAAAAATACGAACATCAGTTAGAAGCGACTGACAGCATTTCCGGAATGCCAGGCAGATTAACATTTTTGCAGGCACAAAACGCGATGAATACCTTTGCTAAAGAATCAGGCGGCGCGCATTATCCGATGACTTTTGAAGGTGAATTGCCCGGTTATTTAAATAACATTAATGCTTTTCTTCGCAATCAATACAGCATCGCCTATGACGCTGGAGACAAACGGGCTCCGGGCAAAAAATTCAAGCTTGATGTGAAAGTTGATGTCGACGGTGATGGACAATACGACGAAAAACAATTCGTCGTCCAACACCGACCGTTTTACAATACGCCGAAGGAAAATGAACCGAAAAATAAAAAGTAAAATCGCCCTGTTTATTTTTTGTAAAATTTGAGAAAGCGAAAATGATGAGCGAGTTTTTACCGTTCATCATTTTATTTGGTTAAAACCTTACTTTTTGGTAAACTTTGAGATTGCCGATTTTTATGAGTAAACGCATCATCGAAAGCTATAAACGAAAACTCGCCGCCGAAAAAGGCTGGCGCGTTAAACAAGGCGCGCCGATTCGCATCGCGCTCTGCTATCCGAACACTCACGCAATCGGAATGGCAAACTTAGGCTTGCATACAATGTATGAGCTTTTCAACAATATTCCAGAAGTAGCGTGCGAGCGAGTTTTTCTGCCGGATGCAGATGAGCTGCACGAGTACGAAAAATCAAACTCGACGCTTTTGTCGCTCGAAACGCAGGCGCCGATGCGTGATTTCGATATCGTCGCATTTTCGATCTCGTTTGAAACCGATTATTTGAATATGGCAAAAATGCTGCAAATGAGCGGCATACCTGTTTGGGCAAAGGACAGAAATCATTTTCACCCGCTTGTCGTAATGGGCGGCGCGGCATCTTTTCTCAATCCCGAACCGATTGCCGATTTTACGGATGTAATTGCTGTCGGCGAGGGCGAGATTCTTGCTTTTCAACTTGTTGACGCAATTGCCGAAGGCGGTGATAAAGAAGAAATTCTATTAAGATTGGCGCAAATCGGACGCGGTTTTTATGTTCCGTCGCTTTACGATGTGATTTATAACGACGACGGAACGGTTTTTGATTATCTGCCGAAAGCGGACGGCGTACCGAAACGAGTCGGACGCGCGCTCGCGGCGGTTAATCCTAAAGAAGGAACTTTGCGGCGCGCCATCAAACGCGGCGAAACCGAACTCGCTGATTTCTTAAAGAATCAAGAAATATTCTGCCCTTCCACCGCAGTTTGGTCACCGGAAGCCGAAATGGGCGATAGATTGTTAGTGGAAATCTCTCGCGGATGTTCGCAGGGCTGCCGATTTTGCTGGGCTGGCTACAATTATTATCCGCCGCGCGTCGTTCCGGCGAAGGATATTTTGGCAAAGGCTCAGGAATGGCGATCAAAGACTAATAAAATCGGACTCGTTTCAACTGCTGTTTGCGATCATCCTGAAATTTCGACGATCTTGAGCGAACTTCGCAAAATGGAATATCGAATTACGGTTTCCAGCTTGCGGCTTGACCAGATTTCCGACGAATTGCTCGACGCGCTCGTCGAATCTAAAGATCAGCAAATCGCGGTCGCGCCGGAAACAGGTTCGGACAGATTACGCCGCGTCATTAATAAAAACCTGACGAACGATGAAATAGTGGACATTTGCGGTTCGGTTTTCGACCGCGGAATGCTGACCGTTAAACTTTATATGATGGTCGGTTTGCCGACCGAAACCGAAGAAGATTTGGACGAAATGTTTGTTCTGGTCGAACGAATTAAGAATCGAATGTTAGAAGCGGGCAAAAAATTCGGACGTGCCGGAAAAATCATTCCGAGTTTGAACGGTTTTGTGCCGAAGCCGAATACGCCGCTGCAATGGGACGCTATTTGCGATGAAAAGGAATTAAAACGAAAAATCAAATACGTTTCCAAAGGTTTGTCGCGCATTCCGAACGTCGAAGTTCGCTATATGTCGGCACGCATCGCGCACGAACAGGCGCTTTTTTCTTCGGGTGACCGGCGCATCGGCAAGGTTATCGAAACGGCTGCGCGGCTCAAAGGAAATTTAAGCGAAGCGCTGCGCGTTACGGGAATTGATCCGAAATTTCACACTTCACGAAATCGTTCTTATGATGAATTTCTGCCGTGGTCAATCGTAGATTCCGGCTTATCATTCGATTTTCTGCGAACGGAACACGAAAAATCGCAGGCGGCGCTTTCTTCAAAACCGTGTCCGGCGGTTGAAAAATGCACGACCTGCGGAGTTTGTCCGACAACTTGGCTGGCTGACGCGCCGCCGAGTCTTGTTCAGATTCAGCCCGCGCGAGTCCGCGAAGCATTTGCTGCGGGAATTTAAATTGCTTTTTATATTTTTGGTTTTTACTCGAAACTTTTGACTAAAAATCCGGTCGGCGTCGCGGTATGGTCAAATTCGTAATCGTAAGTGTAGATTCCGAGCGGCAGGATGGTAACGGGTTTCGAGTAATAAACTCGCGCCTGTAGAACATTGTTGACTTGACGCACGTCCATAAAAGCATCAATCGGCAAATTATTTGCTTGAGCCGCTCTGGCAAGTCTGGCTTTAATTACGTTAACGGGTTTCCCGCTGTTGACCGGGAGCGCCAGACCTTGAACGACCGCCGTCTGCATTTCCTGCTTGAAACTTTCCGCTTCGTATGCGACCGGAACGTAATTCAATCCGGCATTCCCGATTAAAATCAAAACCATTAAAACGATTAATAATTTCGCGCTCGCGCCGCCGCGTTCCGAGCCGCGATTTTTCGATGCTTTATTCATTGTTGATGACCTCTCTAATCTAAACCATTTTCAGAACGAAAATCAGGAATGTAGAACTTTTTTGAGAGTTTGCTGGATAATTTTGTTTGGAATGTCCTGCCCGGAAACGATCTTCGGCTTGCCGATTGATTCTAAAAGAATCCATTGCAGCGAATTACCGGTTTGTTTTTTATCGAATTTGAAGGCGGCGAAAATTTTTTCGAGATCGATATTTCGCGCTTCAGGAAGTTTTCCGACGTTTCGTAAAACATCGTTCAACAATATTAATTCATTATTATCAAAAATATCAAGCCTTTTCGACAATTCTGCGGCAAATAAAATTCCGTAACCGACCGCTTCGCCGTGTTTGAAGCGTTTATACTCGGTAACTTTTTCCAAAGCATGAGCGAGCGTGTGACCGAAGTTCAATATTTTGCGGGATTTACCGTCGGCGCGATCCGAATTTTCGCGTTCGTCCTGTTCGACTATCTCGGCTTTGAAAGCGACTTGATTTTTTAATAATTCTGCCAGATTTTCCGCAAAAGCATTATCCGAAAAGTTTTTATTAAATTTATCGAGCGAGTATTTTTCTAAAAATGCGGCGGTCTGGCGAAAAAGATTTTCATCAGCGATGGCGGCTTGTTTCACCGCTTCGCAAAATCCGGCGGTTAATTCCCTGCGCGGCAAGGTTTTTAAGGTAACAATATCAATTAAAACGCCGTGCGGTTGGTGAAAAGCGCCGATTAAATTCTTGCCGAACGCGGAATTAACGGCGGTTTTTCCGCCGACCGACGAATCAATCATCGCCAGAAATGTCGTCGGAATCTGTAAAAATGCAACGCCGCGCTGGTAAACGGCGGCGGCAAAACCTGCTAAATCGCCGACCACGCCGCCGCCAAGCGCAACAATGGCGTCGGTTCGGTTGAGATTATTTTCGCTGAAAAACTTCAGAGCCGTTTCCAGAGACCGAAAACTTTTGTGTTTTTCGCCGTCTTTCATCAGCCAGACGGCAACGGAAAAACCGGATTTTTCAAGGCTCGCTTTAACCTTTTCCCCGTAAAGCCCGAAAACTTTAGCGTTGGAAACAACAACGATTTTGCTCGTTTTTTCCGGAAGACATTTTTTCGCCCAATCGCCGCACGCACCTAACAAACCGTGTCCGATTTGAATATCGTATTGATGCGCGCTCGATTGCAGATTAACTGTCACATTTTTGATTTCCATGGTTTAAAATTGTGAAATTTTTACCGAAAAAATGCAAAAGAAAAAGCCGTAAGAATTATTCTTACGGCTCAAACTTTTTTATTTTATAAGCAGGCGTAGCAACGTGGAAGTGCACCGCACCTGCCAATTCGCAGTAACTGTCCTCACCCCAGCTACCACTGGAAACGGAGGTTCCACCTACCGTTTCGATGTATTTAATATACATTTACCTTTTGTGTTTATGCAAGCCGCCGACGAGTGTTTAATTATTTTTTGCAAAAAAGTGAATTAATTTAAACTTTGCTGGATAATTTCCGCCAAACGATGCGCCTGCGCTTCGATCGCCGTTTGGTTTTCTCCTTCAATCATCACACGAGCCAAATTTTCTGTTCCCGAATAGCGCAACAACAGTCTGCCCTTACCGTGCAGATCGTTTTCCGTCTGACGAGCTGCTTCGGCGATTGCCGGAATTTGTTCAAATGGCTGCTTTTCGCGGACTTTAACGTTGACCAGAATTTGAGGATATTTCGTAAAACCCGAAGTCATTTCCGAAAAGTTTTTTCTTTTTTCGCGCAGCGCTTGAAGCAGAAAAAGCGTCGTCATCATTCCGTCGCCGACAAGGCTTTTTTCGGGGAAAATAATATGTCCCGATTGTTCGCCGCCGATTGCCGAACCGGTTTTCAAAAGTTCTTCCAAAACGTATTTATCGCCGACCGCCGCGCGCACGAGTTCGATATTTTTTGACTTTAAAGCGAGTTCCAGTCCGATGTTGCTCATCACCGTGGCGACGACTTTATGTTTAGCGAGTTTTCCGTGCGATTCCAGATAATTCGCCATTATCCAGAGCGTCGCGTCGCCGTCCACCAAATTTCCTTTTTCATCAACAAAAAGCGCGCGATCAGCGTCCCCGTCGAAGGCAACCCCGAAATCAGCTTTCTCTTCCAAAACCTTTTTTTGCAGATGTTCAAGATGAAGCGACCCGCAATCGTGATTAATATTCTGTCCGTTCGGTCGGTGATGGACAGCGACAACTTCGGCACCGAATTCTGCAAATAATCGCGGCGCGAGGTTTGATGCCGCGCCGTTAGCGCAGTCAATCGCCATTTTAAAGTTTTTGAGCGACAACGATTCAAATTCTTCAATCAAATACTGCAAATAAGCGTTTTGGAACTCTTCGGCTCTGGAATTATCACAAGCCGAATCCTTGTTGTTCGCAGAAATTATCTGTTCATCGAAAATATCTTTTTCAATCGCTCTTTCGGTCGCTTCATCAATCTTTTTGCCGTCAGGAGAAAAAATTTTAATGCCGTTATCTTCAAATGGATTGTGCGACGCGCTGATAACGATGCCGGCGTCGAAACCGTATTTTTTCGTCAGAAAAGCGACTCCCGGAGTCGTGATGACATCGGCGGATTCGCACCGCGCGCCCGCCTTCGCCGCGCCGGAGCAAAACGCTCGTTCAATCCAAGCGCCGGATTCGCGCGTATCTCTGCCGATAATGAAATTCGGTGATTTTTCGACCCGTTCGTTATATTGTTTTGCCAGCGACGCCCCGACTTTGACGATTGTTTTCTCGTCAAGCGGAAATTCGCCCGCGCGGGCGCGCATGCCGTCGGTTCCAAAGAGTTTTTTCATAAAATTCACTGCCTTATCGTATCAAAACGAAATTTTATTTATACCGCAAAACATACGAACGCCACAAACCGGCTTTTCTATAATATTTTATTGTGGCAAGCATAAGTTTTATCTGATAGATTTGACAACCTTTTGTAATATAAGCGAATCTTTATAAATGCAGATTGCCGGAAGTCCGTAGCGGACTGTCGCAAAATCTCGCCGAATCATCCTTTTTTAATCCAGTTTTAGATTATTATGAAAAAAAACCTTCTGTTCGGTTTCGTCGTCTTTACGATCTCCACGCTTTCCGTCTTAGCCCAAAATTCTCAACCGAATTCAATGCCGGTTCGCGATCGCGTGATAGCAGTCAGGGCATCGCCCACACCGCCGCCCGCAAGTCCGGCGTCGACGCCGGAAAAAACGGTTATTGTTACCAGTACCTTACCTTCGCCGACATCAACGCCGATCAGTATGCCGCGCCCGAATCCGACGCCGACGCCGATTATCGTCGGCAATACGGTGAAAACCGCTGCGGTGATTGTGCCGTCGAGCGTAAATTATCGCTCGCTGAGTTTCGGGCAGTTGAAAAATCGAATCGCGGAAGCTAAACGTCAGATGCAGGCGCGTCCGCTTCAGACGGCTTTGAGCGATTCTTTTCTCGTGACGGATGTCATTCGCATCGCTTTTTTTGATTGGAAAGCGCAGCAGATTGATTACGCGGTGATGACAAAACCTACTTTTCTTTCGATTGCCACCGACACGATGACGACTTCGACCAACGGAAAAAGCATCACGATTCGCACGATTCGCGGCAACGGCGTCAATACGCCGATTTTGGTTTTGGACGAAACCGGACAAGCGCACCTACCGCTTCTCGTGCAGTATCCGATTGAAAAAGGCGGCAGACACGTCGAAACGGCTTATTATATTTCGACGCATCCGGGACTCGTTACGCCCGAAGTAGTCAACGCCGGAAAAATGTATGTTCGCAATACGATTGATGTGGCGCGCGAACGTCTACGCGAGAAAGGAATCTATATTCAGCCGCGAATCGCCGATATGGCTGAACGTCTGGCGGCGCTCGAACACGTTGACCACCAGAGGTTTCGCAACGAATATCACCCGAACGTTTATAACGACATCTTCGCGCTTTTCGCTTTGAACGAAGGCGACACATATCGTTTCTCGGTCAGCTCGGCTGGCGCAGGCGGTATGGTGCAGATGATTCCTTCGACTTACCGAATGGTGCGCGAACGATTTTACAATGTCGGCTTGATGCCGGATTTTGTCGCCGGAATGCGTAACCACGCCAACGCGGCGCAGGCAATGCTGCTTTATATGCAGTGGACTTGGAACGATTTGATGGCGAGTTCGATAGTTTCCGGCGCGATTGAAAGCGGCATTGCCACCGACGAACAGTTGATGGCTGCCGGTTACAATTCAAATCCGGCGCGGCTTGCCGGTTATATCAATCGCGGCGGGGAGAATTGGGCGACTTTGATTCCGCGCGAAACGAAAATTTATTTACAGATTCTAGATTCGATGAACCGTTTCGTGCCGCAGCCGAGACGAGTTAAATAAAGCAAACACGAAACTTTTATTTTCTATTTTTCATCATCGGGTTCATCTTCTTCGTCATCGTCTTCGGGATTATAAACCTGATAATTAGTTTCATCGTCGTAATAATAACCGTGTTTTTTCTGGTCTTCGCTCCACGAAAATTCATCGCCGCGCTCGTCGTTTCGAGCGCGGCATTTTTCGTTTTCCGTGGACAAATTTTCGGGTTCGTTCGTCTTTTCGGGCATTTTTACTTTATAATCAATTCAACTCTTTCCGAAAATTCTATGAAGGCAAACAAATATCTTTTATCGGTCGCGCTCGTTTTCTGTTCGCTCGTTCCGACTTATTTTGTAACAACTTCGCGCGCCCAGCAAGTCGCGCCCGAAATCGCCGTCGCCGAATATCAGCTCGGCGCGGTTTTGTATATGCAGAAGGCGGCGGAATATCGCGCGCTTGCATATCAGGCGTTTAATCTGGCGAAAATGAATCTCGACGCCGATTTCGACAAAAAGAACGTCAAAAAACTGCCGAAAGCCGAGCGTAACAAAACTCGCGCCGTCGTCGTTGACGTTGACGAAACGGTTTTGGACAATTCACCCGCACAAGCCGCGCAGATTAAAAATAATCAGCCGTTCGTGCAGTCAACGTGGACGAGTTGGGTTAATATGCGAAAAGCGAAAGCGATTCCCGGCGCGCTCGATTTTTTGAATTACGCCGCGTCAAAAGGCGTTCGCATTTTCTACGTTACCAACCGCATCGAGGCGGAAAAAGCAGCGACGATTGACAATTTGAAAGCCGCCGGTTTCCCCGATGTTTCCGACGAAACCGTCGTCGTCCGAACCGCCGAATCCGGCAAGGAAGCGCGTCGCCAGGCGATTTCACAAAAAAATCGCATCGTTTTATTGATCGGCGATAATCTCAACGATTTATCCGAGGTTTTCGAGCGCAAATCCGTCGCCGACCGTTTAAGCGAAGTTGATAAAACCCGTCAGATGTTCGGCGGAAAATTCATCGTTCTGCCAAACGCGATGTATGGCGATTGGGAAAGCGCGATTTATGAATATCAACGCTTAACCGAAGCGCAGAAAGCGCAAAAACGCGCCGACGCGCTCGAATTACCGTAACGAATTCTAAAAATAAATAAACTTTATAATTTACAAAATGCCGCAAAACAAACTTTTCCGAGCCGCCCTTTTTTGTTTTTTCACACTTGTTTTTTGTCATTCCGCTTTGCCGCAAAACCTGTCGGTGCGCGACATTATGCGCGAGCCTTCGATCGCCGGAATGCGCCCCGATTCGGAGAAACTTTCGCCCGACGGAAAAACAGTCATTTTCACGTGGAACGCCGAAGGCAAAGAGCCGCGTAATCTGTATATCGTCCCAGCTTCCGGCGGCGAACCGCGCGTTCTCTTCAACGCCGAACAAAATTACGAACCGCGAACAGCAGCGCCGGAAAGCAAATTAAATTACGGATTGGCGGTGCGCGACGATTTCTCGAAAGCCCGCGAAAAAAATCTGTTCGGCGTCGAATTTGCACCGGATTCTAAACGCATTTTGTTTTTGCAGAACACTGACATTTACGTTTTGGATTTGAGCGCGAAAGATGCCAAACCGCGCCGTATTACTCGCACGCAAGGCGCGGAAAATGCGGCTCGCTGGCTTACGAACGATCAAATTTTATACAGCTCAGGCGGAAATTATTTCATTTTGAATTTGCGGGAAACTTCTTTGATTCAAATCACGAAAGAAGCAAATCCGGCGGCTTTCGTTTCGATTTTTAACGTCACCGCGACCGAAGACGGAAAACTCGCCGCTTACGTCGTTTCCGACGGCTCGAAACAGCGCGCTTTGTTCGTGCCGAATTATCTGGACGAATTCGTGCAGACGCCTTCGACTAGGCGCGGATTTACCGAGCAGAAAGTTTTGGTGACGAAAACCGACGGCAGTTTGGAAAAGCCGTTCGAATTGAAACTGCCGAAAGCCGAAGGCGCGAGCTACGTTCGCGGCGTTGATTGGGCGGCTGACAATCGAAGTTTAATCGTTGATCGCATTGACAAGGACACGAAACGGCGGCAACTTTTTTACGTTTACAATGTCGGCGAAAAGGACGAAAAAATTATTACCGTTACTGAAGAAACCGACGAGAAATGGATCGCGTCGTTGTCCAGACTCGTCGAACCGAATCCGAAAAACGCCGCCGAAATTTTGTTCGCCTCGGAAAAAGACGGCTTCAACCATCTTTATCTAGCAACGCTCGAACGCGCACCGAAAACATCGATTTCGACCGAAACGGGTTTTACGACGAACGTTTCAACCAAACAATTAACAAACGGCAGTTTTGAAATTGACTGGGCAAAATGGACTGAAGTCGACAATAAAATCATTTTCAGTTCGACCGAAGGACACACGGCTGAGCGGCAATTTTACGTTGTCGATTCGGCGACCGGCGTGAAACAATACACTTTTCGACAAGCCGGAATGAAAAACAATCCGCAAATTGCCGATGACGCCGACGTTTTGCTTTACGAAGGCTCGCAGTGGAACGCTCCGTCGGAAATTTTCGTCTCTAATTTCCGCCGCAATAACGCGCCCGTCAAAATTACCGATTCGACGCCGGAAAAATTCAAACAAATAAAATGGAACGCGCCGCTATTCGTTGACATTCCGACGCGCGATGGGAAAAAGGTCAAAACGAAAGTTTATTTGCCGGGCGATTTCAACAAATCAAAAAAATATCCGATGGTAATGTTCGTTCACGGCGCGGGTTATCTGCAAAATACGATTAACGGCTGGAACAATTATTACCGCGAATTTATGTTCAACGATATGCTGACGCGCAAAGGTTACGTTGTTCTGGACATTGATTATCGCGGTTCCGCCGGTTACGGGCGCGATTGGCGCACGGACGTTCACGATTTTCTCGGCGGAAAAGATTACGAAGATCATCTGGACGCGATTGATTACGCGGTGAAAAATTACGCGGTTGACGAGAAAAATGTGGGCGTTTACGGCGGCAGTTACGGCGGATTTATGGCGGGAATGCTCGTCACGCGCGCGCCGGAAAAAATCGCCGCTGCTGCCGCGCTACGTTCGGTTTTCGATTGGAAAAACTATTACGCATCGTCGCCGGTTTACACGGTCGAGCGGCTCGGTTTTCCCGACAAAAACCCGGAAGCATACAAACGCTCGTCGCCGATTGCTTATGCCGAAAACCTGCGCCGACCGCTGTTGATTCTGCACGGATTGGTTGACGATAACGTGCCCGCGCAGGATTCAATACAGATGGTTGAAAAACTGATGCGGCTCGAAAAAACTCAGTATTTTGAAGCAATGTTTTATCCTTCGGAAAATCACGGGTTCACGCGCCCGACGAGTTGGGCTGACGAATACGAGCGCATTTTCTGGTTTTTCGAGAAACATTTGAAAAATTGATAAATGTCGGCGGTTAATGGATAATAAACAGACATTTAATTCTATGGAATAAGAATTTACAGACACTTAAATTACTGAAATATGAAAATTTTAATTACTGGCGGCGCGGGCTTTGTCGGTTCGCATCTCGCCGACAAACTTATAAACGAAGGACACGAAATAACGGTGATAGACGATTTATCAACCGGAAGATATTCAAACGTCGAGCATCTCGAAGGCAAAAAGAATTTTCGCTTGATCATTGACACGGTTTTAAACGAAAAGCTGATGGAAGAACTGATCCGTGACACCGACCGTGTTTTCCATATGGCGAGCGCTGTCGGCGTTCGTTTGATTATGGAACATCCGGTGAAAACCATCGAAACGATTTTTCGCGGCACCGATGTCGTTCTGACGTTTTGCTCGCGTTATCGCAAACGCGTTCTTGTGCCTTCAACTTCAGAAGTTTACGGTAAAGGCGCTTCTGTCCCGTTTCGCGAAGACGACGATTTGCTGACCGGTTCGACCGATAAACATCGCTGGGCTTACGCCTGCGCGAAAACGCTCGACGAATTTCTCGCTCTGGCGCATTACAAGGAAACCAGACTTCAAGTCGTCGTCGTCCGACTTTTCAACACTGTCGGACCGCGCCAAACCGGACAATACGGAATGGTCGTGCCGAATTTCGTCAAATCCGCCATTAACAATGAACCTTTGATCGTTCACGGCGACGGCACGCAGTCGCGCTGTTTCGGTCACGTTCTCGATATTGTCGAAGGTTTAACGAAAGCAATCGAATCGCCCGAATGCTTCGGACAAGTGATAAATTTCGGCAACGACGAAGAAGTTTCGATCAAAGGTTTGGCGGAAAAAGCGATTGCGATGACCGGAAGTTCGAGCGAAATTCGCTATATTCCTTACACGGAAGCATACGGCGAAGGTTTTGAAGATATGCAGCGACGCGTGCCGAGTTTGGAAAAAGCCAAGCGTCTCGTCGGCTATCAGCCAACCCGAACGCTCGAAGACATCATCAATGATGTAGCCGAGCAGTTTCGCGAAGAACTGAAAACCGAAGCCGCCAACGCTTAAAAACTTTAACCGCTAAGCAAGCAATGAGCCGTCGAGCAGTTTCATAATTGCTGACGGCTCGTTTTTATTGAGTTTTTATCAAAACATCTATGAAAAAATTCGTTTTATTAACCGCCATTTTTCTCGTCTCCAGCATTTCCGTGTTAGCGCAAACAGGTGGGCTGAAAGGAAAAATCCGCACGGCGAAAGGCGACGGCATCGCTAACGTCGTCATCACCGCCCGGCGCAACGGTAAAGACGTCAAAACGGCGAAATCTGACGGTAAAGGAAATTTTACGATTCAGGGTTTGGAAGCGGGCGATTATAATCTTGTTTTTGACGGCAAAGGCTACAGCTCCGCACTTTTGCAAAACGTCGAGGTCAAAAAAGACAAAATCCGCGAGCTTCCCGACCGCTTGGTTTTAGCGGTTGACCAAGGAACCTTGGTTATTATCAACGGCAGCGTTTTCAATCAGGATGGGCGCAGCGTAACAGGCGCGCAAGTTTTCATCGAAAAACTAAATTCCGACGGTTCGACGAAAAAACTCGGCAGTCATTACACGAGCGCGCGCGGCGAATTCACGTTTCGCCAACCTGAAGGCGCGGCGAAATACCGTTTAACAGCAAAATTAAAAGACACGACGGCGAGCAAGGAATTAGACGTTGACGGGGCGGCGATTTATCGTTTGGCAATTACGCTGAACGTGGAAAAAGATCAGCCTTGAAACACGCAAAAATAAAAAAACAGAACGCGAGCAATAAGGAATAAACCTATTACTCGCGTTCTGTTTTTTTATCATAAATGAATCCGCTTTAATCTGCTCGATCTGCGCAATCGGCGTTCAGTTTCCCTTTCACCAAAAATCAATTCACGGTTTCCGAAATCTCGTCCGCCGGATGCATTCCCGAAACCGTTCCGGCGTCGGTAACAATCAGCGGGAATTCTTCTAAAACGACCGCGTTGGCAATTGTTTGAATCCAATAAGTTCCGGCGGTCGGAAACACGACGTTAACGAAAAAACTGACGTTATCGGTAAAACCGCCGGGCGCTAATTCGATTCCGGTCGGCTGCGACGTAACGACCATATTGTTTTTATCGGGCGCTAAAATCCGCACTTCGGTTTGGTAATTGCCCGCGCCGCGCCAATGATTGACGACGGCGAACTTGATAAGCGAAACGGGAAGCTTTTCGACCATTATATTTTGAAAAATTCCCATCAGGGAAATTTTATTGCCCATTTCGAGCCGCACGTCGTCGCACAAAAGCGTATAAACGAGCTGTAAATTTTCAGTTGTCATAATTTAATTCTGCAAAAATCGGAAAAGCGCAATTTTTATTTGAAATTACAAAGATGTAATCCGAGCCGCTTTTCATTAATCCGCTCTTTTTATCCTTTATTTTAATACTTAACGCTTTCTTACGCCGCACCGTGTTTTTTGAACCGCTTTTGCAATTTCTGCTGCGGAGCAAGCGCGAAAGCGCCGATTAGAATCGAAGTAACGAAAAATTCGCGGCGGTCGAGAGGCATCGCATCGTGAATCGTATTGATAATATCTACTTTCACTTTTTCTCCGCATTCGATTTTCATTAAATTTTTACTTTTCCTTTGGCGCAGGTCAAGAGTATAATCGAATTTCCGATTTTAAATTTTAGATTTTGGATTGAACGCCAAAACCGAATGTCCGTAAAGGTCAAAAGTTTTGCGTTTTTCAAACCAAAATCTAAAATCGGAGATTCAAAATTGAAATGATGCTGTATATCTTAATTTGTCTTTCGCTGTCGCTTCTCGGCGTCGCCGGTTTGCAGTTTTTCTACATGATTTATCTCGAAAGAGTTGATCGCGAACGGCAGAAACGCATCCGCGAACTCGAACATCACTGTCAGCATCTCGCCAAGAGGTTGCGGCAAGCAGAAGCCCAGGTGAGCGAACAAAATGAAATGCTCGAAACTTTTTACGAAGATTCTGAAGACGAAGAGGAAGAAGTGTGGGCTGACGTGATTGATGAGAGATAGTTATCGTTTGAAAATATTTTTATCTCAAAGTAAAAAAGGTTGAAGTTTACAATAAACTTCAACCTTTTTTACTTAAATTCGACGACTGTCGCGCCGTAACTTCTTGCCAGTTCAGGCGCGTTTTTGAATGATTTAACAAAATCGGTTTCGCTGAGAACTTTTCGCACCGTTTCCCTTTGCACGCCTATTCCTTTGCCGTGAATTATCCGCACGACGCGAAAGCCTTTTTTCCTGGCTTCTTCAAGATACGCTTCGACAACCGCCTTGACATCATGCGGCGCGAAAGCATGTAAATCAATCGAATCAGTAATTTCCAACTCGAAAGGCTCGGCAAACGGATTTTCGGCGTCAAAGCTTTCATTCATAATTTTTAAAGCAGAAAGCATTAAACTGTAAGTGGTATATGAAAGAAAAGCACTTTCTTTTCACTTATTACTTACCGTCTACCGTTTTCTACTGATATTTATTTGCCCGGTTTCATTTCAAATTGCGACATATCTTGAGGCGGCGTAACGCGCATTCTGTTGCGATCTTTGAGAACGACAAAGCGTTTATCCTGCATTTCGCCGTCATTATTTCTCAGTTGAATGGAGAAAGTTCGGCTGTCGCCCGTGCCTTCAACTCGAAGCGGCAGCAAGCCCCAAACTTCGCCGCTGGCGCGGTAAGCCATATAATGATTTTGGTCGTATTTATCGTAAGCCAAAACCATTATCCCGTCGAAGTCCGGCTCAACGCCGTCAATCGCCTTTACTTTGTCGGTGCGCGTCAAAATCACCCAACTGCCCGGCGTCGCCGATTTGACCGTATCTTTAGAACCGCTTTTGTCGCCCGGATCGCTGTCGAGCCGATGCCAGGTGACGAATTTTTTATTGTTTTGCTGGTGAAAAAGAATGTCGTTCGGCACTTGCAGTTCGACTTGTCTGCCGAACAGCCAACCGGCGGGCGCGGGCGAAACCGACGGGTCAAGCCGAACCAGATACCACATATCGTATTTTTCATCTAATTTGGTCGGTTCGTTCGCTTCTTTCGCCGCTTCGATTTCCTCGTTTTTCGCTTTGTTTACCTGTTTTTGCTCACCTTTTGCCGAGTCATCAACCTCAGCGGTATTTTGCTCTTTCGGAACGAATTTCCAATCCATCACCTCGAATGTCGAAGTGCTGGCGAGTTTAAACAGCAGATTTTCGCTTTTCATATCCGGCGCGAGCCGCAAATTGGAAACGGCGCGAAGCTGCCCGGCGGCTTGCGGCGGCAAATCTTTGAATTCCGCTGCAAGTTCTTTTGATTTTTCCAAAACATCGTCGGTAATGACGTTTTGTGCTTCGATCCAGCCTTCGGTGTTGTCTTCGTCTCGCGCGCGAACGCGATACCAGAGAACTTTTTCAAATTCCATCTGCTCCAAAACGTCTAGCTTTTCGCCTCGCTTGACCTCCAAAAGATCCGCGGCGACGACGGCATAAGAACTTCGAACCTGCGCGGTTTTGGCGATCACGGTTCCCGTGTCGCTCAAACCGACAAGGCTCGTCACGTTATCAATCGCGTCGCCGAACAAACCGCATCCGGTTTGAGTGAAACCGACAGCGACGAGCGCCGCTAGAGTCAGAAAAATTGTTTTGAATCTTGTGTTTTTCATTTTGAGCTTTCCGAAAGTTTGCGCCAGTTATTATAACCCAACTCGTTCAATAAATCCTTTTGTCGCCCGTTCGGTTTCGTTTTAACGGTTAGTTTCGTTTGAAAATTTTCCTCAGCCGATTCGATGCCGACCGCTAGCAGATCAGTTTTCCAGACAATATTTTCCTTGCCTTCAACATATTTTTCAATAATTGGTCGCAGCTCGCTGCGATTTCGCAAAACGCTTAAAATCGCCGCATTCGCTTCGCTTCCGAGATTTGGAAAACTGTGTTTTAGATAAATTTCTTTTAAGACATCAGACAAAGAGTTTTTCCCTTTGGATTTTTCTAAAATCGCGATATCACACAAAAAAGCGACGAGCATTCCGCGCGCGTAAATTTGCGTATTCGCGCCGTTCCAGCGATTTTTCGACGCTTCGATCAACGAAACGCGCTGCGTTTGCAAGCTGTCAATCGAATGCGCGCGCGCTAAAGTGTCAAGAAAATCTTCAAATCGCAGGCGATTGACTGCGACGCCCATGCGAAGCGACTCGTAAAGCGCGAAGCCTTCGTAAAACCAATCGTAATTGCCGGAAAGATTAAGATTATTCGGCATCCAGAGATGAAAAATCTCGTGCCGCAATTGTTCGTGCAGCCTTTGCAGGGATTGGGTTTTAAACGGCATTTCGGCGGAGAAAATCGTCACGCTCGCGCCGCGTGTTTCCGCCGCCCAACGTCCGAATTTAGCGTCCCCCAACGTTCCAAGATAAATCTGCACCGTTTCTTTCGGCGCAGACCCGAAAAGTTTTTGATAAAATCCGAAAATTTCTTGAGCCAACAAAAACGCTTCTTCGTCGGAAAACTGTCGCGCGCCGTTAATGATAAAATGAACGCGCGCGCCGCCAACGCTGATTTCCTTTTCGCGCCAATTTTTCCCGGCATAAAAAACGGCTTTTTCGATGTCGGCGATTTCGAATATATTTGCGCCCGTATTTTTTTCGGTCGAAGCAATTTTCCAATTTTCGGGCAGTTCAAAAGAAATCTTAGCGGATTTCTTTTCATCGCTTTCTGTGTCAAATTGCGGTATTAAGTCATTGAGCATCAAAATCGCCTGCTCGCCGGAAACAGAGGAAACGTGCGCTTTTGCCGTCACTTCGCCGCTTTCCGGTTTGATTTTATAACTCCACGAAGTGATTTCTCTTTCCGCCAAATATTCGCCGGCGACAAGTTTTTTGTGAACGATTTCCCGTTTATTTTCGTCAAACAACCGCACATCGGAAATTCTTTCGCCTAAGTTTTCAATGCCGGCATAAGAGAGAGCGAATGAAAAATTCTTTGTGCGTCGAGCATTTTGCTCTTGCGAGTACGCACCTTCGACAATAACAATTTCCGGTGAAAGAGATTCGATTTTTATTTTCGCTTCGATTGTCTGCGCACATAGAAAAGCGCAAAAAGAGAAAATTTGGGCGAAAACAAACCCGGCGAAAAAAATAATTCTGTTTGGTTTTGACATCAAAATAAAAGCGGAACTAAAATAACTATTTGCTCGTAAGCGTTTCTTGGCTCTTCAACTATTATAAGGATAAAAAATTTATGAGTCTTATTAAAGTCGTCATCTACACGGTGGCATTTCTGCTGAGCCTTTTATTTTTAGGACGCTTTTTCTTCTAAACGTTTAATGGCTCGCGGCAAACAACTGTTTGATGCTGTTTTCATCGAAACGCGGCTCGTTTTCGTTTTGCCGTCGGCACAATTTTCCTGTAATTAAAGCGGTCAAATACTGACCGCTATTTTATTTTCAGAGCGATTATTTTTACGCGAAACTGTTCAAGTTTGTTTCAGAGTCAAAAATACGAGGCGGACAAAACCGCCATTTTTCTTATAAATTTTATGAGCGAATCGAAAAAAATCAAACGCGCTTTAATTAGCGTTTCGGACAAAACAGGCATCGTTGAGTTTGCCTCGAAACTAAACAACTTCGGCGTCCAAATCATTTCTACAGGCGGAACGGCGAAAACTTTGCGCGAAAACAACATCGAGGTAACCGAAGTCGCCGACGTTACCGGATTTCCCGAAATGATGGATGGTCGCGTGAAAACGCTGCACCCGAAAATACACGGCGCGTTTCTGGCTTTGCGTGACAATGAGGAACACGTTGCGGCAATGAAAACTCATAGTATCGAACCGATTGACCTAGTCGTCGTCAATCTTTATCCGTTCGAGCAAACCATTGCGAACGAACACGTTAAGCTTACGGAAGCAGTCGAGCAAATAGACATCGGCGGTCCCGCGATGATTCGCTCGGCGTCGAAAAACTGGCGCGATGTCGCTGTCGTGACCGATGCGCGGCTCTACGAAAGTATTACACAGGAATTGGACGCGACGGGCGGAAGTTTGAGTCTGGAAACGCGTCAGCGACTCGCCGCGCTCGCTTACACCAGAACGGCGAGTTACGATCTGGCGATTTCCTCGTATCTGGCACGTCAGCTTTCCAACGAAGATTTGGAATTGCTCGAACCGCTTAACCCGCTCGGAAATTTGATGTTCATTGAGTCCGAAGATTTGGAAGCCGAAGAAACGGTTTTGGAAAATACCAACAAGAATTTCGCCGAATATTCCGTTCTCGAGCTCGCCAAAGTCAACGATTTGCGTTACGGCGAAAATCCGCATCAGAAAGCCGCGCTTTACGAAACCGAAACCGGCGCGGGAATCGCCAAAGCCGAACAGCTTCACGGCAAGGAAATGTCTTTTAACAATTACGTTGACGCTGAAGCCGCTTGGAATCTCGTGCAGGATTTTGACGATTTAGCCGTTGCCATTATCAAACACACGAACCCGTCCGGCGTCGGAACGGGCGCGACAAATGAAGAAGCGTATCGCCGCGCGCTTTCGACCGATCCGGTTTCGGCGTTCGGCGGCATCGTCGCTTTTAATCGAACCGTTGACGAGACGGTCGCCAAATCAGTCAACGAGGTTTTTACCGAAGTTGTTGTCGCACCGGATTTTAGCGAGGGCGCATTGGAAATTTTCCGAGCAAAAAAAAATCTGCGGGTTTTGCGAGCAGCAAACGGTGACGACTCAAACCGATTCGAATATAAACAAATTTCCGGCGGTTTTCTCGTTCAGGAAAAAGATCTGTATCGCGTTTCGGAAAAAGATTTAACGGTTGTCTCGCAAAGACAGCCGACCGAAAATGAAATCCGAGCGCTTATGCTGGCTTGGAAAGTTTGCAAGCACGTTAAATCGAACGCTATTGTTTTCGCCGACGCAAACCGCACAATCGGCGTCGGCGCGGGACAAATGAACCGGGTTGATTCAGTCAGAATCGCGGCGATGCGCGCCGAACGCTTCGAGCTTCCGCTGAAAAACTCGGTCGTTGCCTCGGACGCGTTTTTTCCGTTTCGAGACAATGTCGACGAAGCGGCGAGTTTCGGAGTCTCCGCGATTATTCAGCCCGGCGGCTCGATAAAAGACGCTGAATCAATCGCCGCCGCCGACGAACACGGCTTGGCGATGGTCTTGACAGGCTTCCGGCACTTTAAGCACTAAATAATTTTTCACTCGGCATTTATTAATTTAGCGCCCAAAAAACATATTTTTATTTACGATTTGCTTAAAAGTTAAAGAAACACTTTAAATAATGTTTGACATTTATATAAAATTCGGGTAAAAATATAAAACATAACAACGACTAAGGAACGCTCGGAAGGTTTTTCACGAAAAAGCTTCCGAGCTTTTCGTTTTAAATTGTGTTTTACCGCACGAAAGTTTGTATTTCAAAATTTTTTCCGTCCGTCGAAATTGTAATTGTTCCTCGTTCGCCGGTCGTCAAAACTTTCGCGCCCGCATTCTTCCATCGCTCGACAATTTCTTTGTGCGGGTGACCGAAACGCGACCGTCTGCCAACGGAAATAACGGCATACTCGGCGCGCGTCGCGGAAACGAAATCCGGCGTTGACGAAGTTCGACTGCCGTGATGAGCGACTTTCACTAAACTCGCTTGCAGAAACGCTGGATTTTCAACCAACACGCTTTCGGTTTCACGTTCGATGTCGCCGGTGAAAAGAATTTTCTTGTTTCCGAAAATCAGGCGCAGGACAATTGAATGATTATTACCGGAAATCGCTTCGCCGGATTCGTCTTTTTCAGGATAGAAAATTTCGATTTTCGCTTCGCCGAATTCCAAAACATCACCACGCTTCAACTTTATGACTTCTACATTTCTTTTTTGTAAAACGTTGTTAAGTTCAACAAAATCCGCGTCGTTTTCCGTCGTTCTGCCGAAAAAAGCGGCTCGGACGCGAAAGTTCTTCGCCACGTCCGTCAAACTCTGAATGTGATCGGCGTCGGCGTGCGTCGCCAGAATATAATCAATTTTTGAGTAACCTTTTTCCCATAAAAAAGCGGAAACGACAGATTCGCCGATGGTCGGCGCATCCGGTTCGAAAAATTCCGGTTCATCATTATCAGCACGTTTCAACGCCGCGAAATTCGGTTGTCCGCCACCGTCAATCAAAAGCGTTTCGCTGTTCGGAAAAGTAATCAAAGCCGAATCGCCCTGCCCGACATCTAGAAAATCAACGCGCAGTTTGCCGTCCGCTTTCGGCGCGCTCCACGGATGAAAAGTTATCAACAAAATAAAAAATACCATCGCGGAGAAAACAAACCGAACGATAAATTTTGAATTTTGAATTTTGAATTTTGTACTCAATTCAAATGGCTTCCAGAAATTAAGCGCCGCCGTCAAAAATATAACAGGCAGAAAATAAACCAAATAAACGATTTTCCATTCGCCGGAATAATTCGGCACGCGGAAAGACGCCCAATCGTTTTCGACAAAAATTCCGGGAATTGAAAGCAGAATCGAATTGAGAATTTCCGTCAATACTATAAAAGGAAAAGCTAAAATGCTGCTGACTTGAATGAGGAAAACCGCGAAAACCGCCGCGAAACTTTCGAGCGCGATGAAAAATCCGACCCACAAATTGAGAAAAACCGAGATCGGCGAAACGCGGTGAAAATAAATGATCGAAAACGGCAAAAGCCAGATTTGCACGACGAGCGAAACGAGAACGCCTTCAAATAGATACTGAAAAATTCCCTGCAAGTTTTTCGTTTCCAGCCATTTCAGATGTGGCGATTTGAAAAGCCGCGCCGACCAGATTTGCCTTTTCGTGTCGATTTCCCAAACTTCTTCGCGCCAGTAAACGGTTTCGCAAAACTTTCTCAGCCAACCGGGAACGCGCGGCGGAAAAGGACTTTCCGTAGTCGGCATCCACGCGCCTATTTTTCGCAGATTTTCAATCAGCGGAAACGCCGCTCCGACAATTGCCGCGACGCTGACGAATGTTAGTTGAAAAGACGCGCTGAATAAATCGTTCGGTCGCCAGACGAGCAAAATCAAAGCGCACGCTCCGAGCAAATTAAGCAGCGTTCCGTTTCGATAAATAACTCGCGAAAAAAGCAGAATCGTAAACATCACGGCGGCGCGAACGACCGGAACTTCCGCGCCGACTGCTAAAGCGTAAGCCCACAATAGAACGCTCGCAACGATGAATTGCCAGAATCGGCTTCGTGAGAAAAATCTGACGAAAAGAATAATCAAACCACCGATAAAAGTGATGTGCAGACCGGAAATGACAAGGATGTGAAAAGTGCCGCCTTCGCGAAAAAGTTCGGCGGTCGGTTTATCGAGAAAATGTTTGTTGCCGAGCAAGGAAGCAATCAAAATTCCAGCGGTCGAAATGCTGAATCGGTCGCTGAATTCAATGATTAAATTCTGCCGCTGTTCGTAAATCCAAGCGAGCGGCGCAAAAATTGTTTCATCGCCGATTTTTTCGATTAAAAAAGGGCTTTTAATCGTTGCCGTCGCGTCGATTCCCTGTTCGTCGTGAATTTTAAGACGCGAAATGACGCCCGGATTCAGATAAGTTTCTTCGCGCCGCAACTTGCACGCGACACGAATTCGCGAGCCGTATTGCAGATTTAACCGGGCGTATTCATCGGCGATTTCCGAGTTTTCTGATGCAGCGAACAATCTTATCAAGCCGGAAACAGTATGTTCAGCGTTTTTATAAGTAATCTTTTGCGCTTTTAATTCAAGAAAAAATCCGTCGGCAGAGAGTTCAGGTTTACCCCGTAGAACGCCTTCAATTTCAATCGGATCATTGGACGTTATTCGATTTTCGTCAATGAGAATTTTTAAGCGATTAGGGGCGACAAAATGATTTTCGATTTGAAAAAGGAATGCGCCGAGAAATAAAAATGTGACGAGCGGAAAAACGAATGCAAATTCTCGTTTGAGAAAAAATATCGTTAAAAAGGCGGAGATTAAAGAGAATCCGAGTGAAATCTTCCAATCAAAAACCAGAAGTTTCGCCGTCAAAATGCCGCAGGAAAAACAAATCGCGAGCCATAACAACGGATAAAGCGTCAGATTCGGAGACTTGTTTGATGGGAGCTCAAACATTGTTTTTATGAGTTATCGGTGAAAATTAATAGAACATCGAATAATCAAAACTATTCAACTTTTATTTGATTTCTGATCTGCCGAAATTTCCGGTCGCTGATTCCTTCAATCAACAAAAGATGTTCAGCGCGGCGAAATTTTCCGTGTTTTTCACGATGTTCGATTATTTTACGAGCGAAACTTTCGCCGACAGACGGCAGTTTTTCCAGTTCATTTTGTGAAGCCGTATTGATATTAACAGTCGTCTCGCCCGAAAGTTTTCCACCGTTTGCCTGAAAATCCTGCTTTGTATGGCTTCTGACACAAGCGGAGACCGAAAAACCGATGATTATTAAAACCAAAAACTGAGCCGTAATCGTGTAAGTGTGGCAATTATAGGATTTTTCGGTTTTCATACTTTTGATGTAGCTACAATAGGCAAAATGCTAAAAGTGTCCGTCTTACAAAGATTTGAACGATTTTCCGTTGTGGAAAATGGCTAGTTTTCCACAGATTCTGTGGAAAACTTTTTCACCGCTAATTGTTCATTTCTTCGATGTCCTGCAAATCGTCATATGCCTTTTGCAGAATCGGTCGCGCGCGCGAACTGCCGTCCATTTCGCCGATATAACCTTCGCGCACCATCGCGTCGAGAATCGCGGCGGCACGCCCGTAACCGATGCGTAAATGACGCTGCAAAAGCGAAGTCGAGGCGCGTTTTGCGCTGGCGACGCTTTTCACCGCATCCCAGAAAAGAGGATCTTTTTTACCCGGAAGATCACCCGTGTCGTCCAGTTCATCGTCCGTTTTCGTGATTGTCGTGTCGTATTCCGGCGCGCCTTGTGCTTTAACGTATTCGACGATTTTGTTGATTTCCTTTTCGTCAACGAACGCGCCGTGAACGCGGATCAGATTTGAAGTTCCGGGCGGCAGAAACAGCATATCGCCTTTGCCGAGCAGCGATTCCGCGCCGTTAGCGTCAATAATCGTGCGCGAATCAACTTTCGACGAAACGCGGAACGAAATGCGCGACGGGAAATTCGCTTTGATCAAGCCGGTGATAACGTCAACCGAAGGTCTCTGCGTCGCCAAAACGAGATGAATGCCGACGGCGCGCGCCATCTGTGCGAGACGCGTGATTGATTCTTCGACTTCTTTGCCGGAAACCATCATCAAATCGGCGAGTTCGTCAATAATAATGACGATATACGGCAGATTCTTCCATTTCTCGCCGTTGTCGTCCAAAATTCCCTCGGCGTTGCGGCGTTTCACTTCCGTATTGTAGCCGTCAATGTTGCGAACGCCCCAACCGGCGAGATTTTTGTAGCGTTTTTCCATTTCGGAAACAGCCCATTTTAAGGAGATCGCCGCGCGTTTCGGGTCGGTGATAATCGGCGTCGCTAAATGAGGAACGTCGGCGTAAATGCCGAGCTCGACCTGTTTCGGGTCGACCATAATCAATTTCACTTCGTCGGGACGCGCTTTGTAAAGTATTGAAACGATAAGCGTGTTAACGCCGACGGATTTTCCCGCGCCGGTCGCGCCGGCGATCAAAAGATGCGGCATTTTCGACAAATCAGCGACGTAATTCAAACCGTCAATCGTTTTGCCGAGCGCAATGGAAAGCATTGAACTCGAATCTTTGAATTTTTTCGATTCGATGACTTCGCGCAGTTGAATCGTTTCGCGTTCGCGGTTCGGTACTTCGATGCCGACGAACGCTTTGCCGGGAATGCGGTCAATGCGGATTGATTCGGCTTTGAGCGCGAGACACAAATCGTCAACCAAGCCGGTAACGCGCGAATATTTGACGCCCGGATCGGGTTTGAATTCGTAAGTCGTGACGACCGGACCTTGGCAAATATGAACGACGCGCCCCGTCACGTTAAATTCTTTGGTTTTCTCGATTAATTCTCCGGCGATGGACAAAAGCGCTTCGTCTTTTTGCTCGATGCGCGGCTGCGCGGGCGTCAGAAAATCAGTCGGCGGCAGAATATATTCGTCATAATTCTGCGGCTTTTTCGGCAGTTCGGGCAAATTTCCCGATTCCGCTTTTTCCGTTTCGGCTTTTTGCAGAATTTCGGCAATTAAATCGCCAGTCTTTTTTATCGGCGTAATCGGAATCTCGGCGTTTTCAACTTTCGATTCAAACGGCGACTCGAAAAATTCGTCCGAGAATTCTTCTTCTTTTTTGTCAGTTTTATCGCTCGCTTTTTCAAAGGCGGCGATTGTCGGTTGAAATATTTCCTCGTTTTGCGGCGTAACTTCAGGCAAATCTTCTTTTCCGGTTGCAGGCTGAGCAATCGGCGATTCGAGCGGAGCAGAAATTTTCGCCCCGTTTATTTCCGGCTTGCCGTTCGATTGATTCTTGATTTTCTCGCCGAGAGAAATTGAAGGCGCAGCTTTAACGGATTTTTCGCCGTGCATTTTCTGGAGAGTTTCCAGACGCTCTCGTTCGGCGGCTCTGCTCGCTTCGCGTTTTTCGCGCTTTTTCGCCAGCCATTCGTCAAAATGAATGCGAAAATTCGCCCACGCGACATCGAAATTGCCGAAAAACCCGAAAAATGAAAAATTCGTTAATAGCAGAATCGAAGCGGTCAATAAAGTAAAAAGCAAAATGCCCGCGCCAATCGGACTAAGCAAATACACGAAAAACCGGGCGAATCCTGCGCCGATCATTCCGCCGCCGTCGCTGAAATTAATCAAATCTATCAAAGCCGGAGCTGAAACGATGAAAAGCAGAAATCCGATGACGCGGCTTGCTCGCGGCATCAAACTTTCCGTGTAAAAAACGCGCCACGCGATCAAACCCAAGAGCGCGGGGAAAATGTAGGCTGTCAAACCGATAAACTGAAACAGCAAATCGGAGACGACCGCGCCGACGACGCCGATCCAGTTTTGCGTTTTCTGATTTCCCTGCCCGGTTCCGTTAAGAGACCAGTCAGCCGGACTGTAGCTGATAAGACACAAAAAAAACAGCACGGCGAGCGCGAGCAGGATTACGGCGAGAATTTCATTCGCGCGCGAGTGTTGAGTGGCTGAGATTTGTTTTTTTTCGATTTCCGTCGCCATTGCGAAAGTGCGAAGTGATCTAAAGTTCAATGTCCAAAGTTACCAATTTTAAGCCCCGTTGACCACTCTATAAATTAACGCTTTTCTTAAAAAGTAAAAATTCTTTGATAAAACCGTCAATCGAGCCGTTCAAAACCGACTCGACATCGGTTTCCTCTAATTTTGTGCGCGTGTCTTTAACGAGACGATACGGCTGCAAAGTGTAATTGCGGATTTGCGAACCGAACGAAATATCCTGTTTGGTCGCTTCGAGTTCGGCAGCATCGCCGCGCCGTTTTTCCAATTCCAATTCGTAAAGTTTCGAGCGCAAAACCTTCATCGCTACGGCTCGGTTTTGAATCTGCGAGCGCTGATTCTGACACGTGACGACGATTCCTGTCGGCAAATGCGTGATTCTTACCGCCGAATCCGTCACGTTGACGTGTTGACCGCCTGCGCCCGACGAACGATATGTATCAATGCGCAAATCCTTGTCGTTGATTTCTACTTCGATATTCTCGTCGATTTCCGGCGAAACAAACAGCGAGGCGAACGAAGTTTCGCGGCTTCCGCCCGAATTAAACGGCGAAATTCGCACAAGACGATGAACGCCCGCTTCGGTTGATAAAAGCCCGTAAGCATATTCACCTTCGACGCGAAACGTTGCCGATTTGATTCCGGCTTCGCTTCCCGATTGTTCATCGAGAATTTCAACCTTAAAATTTTTGCGTTCAGCCCAGCGCAGATACATGCGCAGAAGCATCTGCGCCCAATCCTGCGCGTCGGTTCCGCCCGCGCCCGCCTGAATCGAACAAATCGCGTTATTGGCGTCCGTTTCGCCCGAAAGAAGGCTTTGCGTTTCCGCTTCACCGACTTGCTTTTCGAGCCGCGCGATTAATTCTTCCAAGTCATTAACGGAATTTGGATCGGCAGCGGCAAATTCAAACAGCACTTCGGCGTCGGAAACGCCGGTTTCAAAATTTTCCTGCTGCGTCAAAGCCTTTTCAAGACGGCTGCGCTGCTGCACGATTTTCTGCGCCGCGTCCGAGTCGTTCCAAAAATCCGGCGCGGAAATTTTCGCTTCTAATTCGTCGAGTTGTCTGCGTTTGGCATCGGCGTCAAAGAAACCTCCCAAGTTGTTCAACTTTGACTTTTATTTCTTCGTATTTTGTTTGTAAATCTGCTAATTCCATTTAATTTGTATAATTATAGACTTAAATTCTACTTTAAATCCTTCGCATCATAACCGCTCCAAATAATTTTTCGGGCGTTTATCGGAAAATCGCTTCTAACTAAAACTTTTTCGTATATTTTTCCGGCTGGCAACAAACAAAAAACCGGCAAAAAACAAAATGCTAACAATTCCAAGCAATAAAATATTTCGTTTGCTTTTCATAATTGAATATTTCAGCGCTTTCTATTCCGAAAACTCAAAAATAATAACGCCAAACTGACAAGCGAACAAAGCCAAGCGAACCAATCGCCGTATTTTACATAAAAGGTTTGGCTTCCGTCGGATTTTGCAACCGTCCAAACGCGTGTTGCTTCAGTGTAAGAATCAGCCGCGTCGGAAATCTCGCCGCGTTCATTGATATAAGCTGTGATTCCGACGTTTGTGACGCGCAAAACCGGGCGATTCGTTTCGACGGCGCGAAAAACCGCGTTTGCCAGATGTTGGCGCAAAACCGGCGTGTCGCCCAAATAACCGTCGTTTGTCATTTCGACTAACACGTCCGCGCCGTTTCGCACGAATTCGCGCGAAAGAGTTCCGAAATGCGATTCAAAGCAAATCATTATGCCCGCTTTCGCCTCGCCGAAGGACATTAAATCGTATTCTTCGCCGTAAGAAAAACTGCCGACCAGCGCGGGCACGATGTTTTTCAAAGGCGCGGGAACGCTTTCGCCGAATGGAACGAGGTAAATTTTATCATACTGCGCGAGTTTGGCGCCCGCCGGGTCAATCATCACTGCTGAATTGAAATACGCTTTGTTTCTCGCGTCTGGCTCGGCGGCATTGAACAAAACGAAGACATTATTTTTCGCCGCGAAATTTTTGATAAAGTCTTGAAATTCCGTGTCTTCCGAATACATAAAATTCATCGGCGATTCAGGAAAAATGACGGTTATCGGCTGGTCAGAATTATTATTTTGCCGAACTTCTCGCAAAGCGTTTTCAGCAAGTTCAACGTGTCGCCGTCTCAACTGCTGATATTTTTCAAAATTCAAACCGCTCATCGGAACGTTCGGCTGAACGGCAACTATTAATGATTCTACTGATTTTTTGACTTCATCAAAACTATTTCTTTGATCAGAAATTGATAAAAATATGGGCGAAAACATCGCCATAAAAGAAATTAACCATAGCGCCCACGAAGCAAAATTTGAAGATTTTTGCTTGTTAAACTTTCTGAACAGCTCAAGAGTTATAGACGAGTTAGTCAACAAAATAATAAAGCTCGTCAAGTAAATTCCGCCGTATGAAGCAAAAGAAATTAATGATGGGTTAGGTGCGTGTGAATAACCAATTGCGTTCCAGTTATTTCCTGTCGTCCAAAATCGCAAAAACTCAACCGCCGTCCACAGAAACGGTGCGGCGAAAATCGCGTAAGCGCCAAATCTTTTCAGCAAAATGGAAAAAAGCGCGGCGAAAATCGCGGAAAAAAATCCGACAGCGAGACAGGCGAGAAATAATAGAAAATAAGCGAGCAGAAACGGAAATCCGGCGTAAGTTATCGGCGCGAATGTGAGCCACCAGCAAGAGCCGAAAAAGAACACGGTTCCGAAAATCCAGCCGATGAACAAGGATTTGACAACTGATTCTTTTTCGCGCTCGACGGCAAAAAATAAAGGGACGAGAGCGAACCACACGAGAAACCAGAATTCAAAACCGGGAAAAGCGAGGACGAGCAAAATCGCCGACGCGACCGACAAAACTATATTCAAAGGCGCGGGCAAAAAACATTTGAGCGCGGAAAACTTCATTCGTTTATTTTATCAGAAAATCTTTCTCCTGTGCGTAACTCTGTCCTGTCGCGGAAGAAATTGCCGCCCATTTTGACCGGGCTAAATCATTCTGAATGAACATCTTTCAAATTGAACGGTCAAGTTGACGGGGCGCACAAATTTTGTCAGCGGCAAAATGACGAATTTTGTCATTTCATAACGAAATCGTATTTTGTTCAGTCAATCTGATTCTATATTTTATAAAATGCCGTTTTATCAAGGCTTTTTGACCGTAACGCTTAATATTTTTTATTATGACGGAAATACAGGGTTTAAAAGTAGGAGAGCCTGACCGGTTAAGGTCAGGCTCATAAATTGGTTGGACAACTGAAGGAACGCTCGGAAGGTGGTCAAGCTCAGTGGCAAACTGCGCTCGGAGAAGAGTTGGCGGCGGGGTCTTAAATAAACTTCATTAAGCTAGCCGATTTTACCTATTGCACGTTGCGTGCCAAAAACAAAACGGCAGTTAAAAATTAAAAATTCAGGATTCAAGATTCACATTTCAGCCTGTAATAACGGACATTACAGGTAATAACTGAAGTTGAATCTTCTTGAATCCTGAATCTTAAATCTTGAATCTTGAATCCCGCGAGTTACACTATTTGGTAGAACACCTTTCAACTTGTCGCTGAAGCGCGGCTGAATCCTGATTTTCAGCGTCAATCGCCGCCGCCGAAGCCGAGTAATTTTTCGCCTGAAGACAATCGCCTCGGTCGAGATAAATCTTTCCGAGATTAACGTGCGCTTCGACCAGACGATTGTCCCAGAAGAGCGCCGTTTTGAACGAGCTGATCGCCTGCTCCAAATCGGCGCGGCGCAGATGAATCTTGCCTAAAATCAAATAGCTTTCGGCGTTCATCGGTTCGCTGGCGAGAACGCGGCGCAAAACCGCCATCGCGTCGTCGTCGCCGGCTTTTTTGTAAAGCTCGCGGGCTTGGGCAAGCAAAGTCTCTGTTTCGCTCACAGGCGTTTGAACGGGTCGCGCTTGATTTTTGATTAAAACGACGCTGACGAAATCTTTGCGCGGCGGCTGAACAACACGCAGATTGATGTCGCCGACGGTTTTCGTTTTCTGCCATTCGGTTTCGAGTTTGGCGTATTTATTGTTTTCGGTTAAAAAACGCTTCGCCTGATTGTCAAAATCAGCGGCGGTCGCGTCTTTCAAATTGTCCAAAGATTTCGCCAAAATGTAATACGATTCGCCGTCTTTCGGATTCGCCGCCAAAACCGGACGCAATTGAGCCGCCGCATCAACGTAATTCCCGTTCAAAAACAGCGCCATTCCGTAATTAAAACGCGCATTCGATTCTTCGGGCGCGGATTCCGCCGCTTTTTTCAGCATTTCCAAGCCTTCGTTCAATAATTTCGCCGAATTTCCCTGATTTTTCTTATCAGCACGCGAAGCCTGCACGGCAATCGCGCCGATAGTGTTGTAAACGCTCGTCAGCTTCAAATCTTCGGCGAGCGGTCGCAAAACGGCGAGCGCCTGATCGTAATTGTTTTGCTGCCACTGGATAATTCCCGTGTAAAAAGCGGCTTCCGCATACAGCGGCGAATTTTGCGGAATGCGCGAAAAAGATTCGATGGCGTCTGAATTTTTGCGCTGACTCAAATAAAAATGTCCGAGTTCGAGCGCCGCGTCAGCATATGTTTCGCCTGTTTTCGCTTCGTTATACAGCCGCAGAGCGTTTTTAAAGTAATTTTCTCTTGCCTCAGGCGCGTTTGTCAGCAAACCCTTAATATACGCTTCAAAAGCGCGTCCGGGAATTTTATTTGCCGCCACGACCAAATCGTTTTGCGAAAACGAAAGCGCTTTATCGCGCTGGTAAAGAATTTGATAAGCGACTTGTCCGTGAACGGTTTGCAGATTGCCTAGCGCGTCGGTCAAATTGATGTCGCGCGTAATGCGTTTGCCGTCGGGCAATTCCTCGTTCAAAAATCTGCCTTCCTGAACGCGGATAATTTTCGCTGTCACGTTCAAAGTCGCCGCCGTGTCGCCCTGTGCCGGAATAATATTGTATTTTCCCGCGATTAAAAGCGACGCGTTGCTTTCGCGTGCCAATTTAAGCGAAGTTGCTAAACTCGGCAAATTAGTCAGCGGAATGCGCAATCGCTGCTGAATGATTTTGCGCTCGTCGTTGGAGATGACATTAAGGCTCGGAACTTTCAGCAAATCAGCCAGCGAATCGGCGAAACTTTCGCCGACCCAAGCGAATTCAGCTTTCCCTGAAGCGTTTTCAAACGGCAGAATCATTACCGTATCGGCGTTGTTCTGCGCGGTTTGCGCAAACGTCGAAACGACAGACAATGCGAGCAGCATCGTGACGAACAAATATTTTTTTATCATTTCTTTACCTATAAAATAAAAAATTCGCTTGGATTGCAAGCGAATTGATTTAATTGGGTAGATGCGAATTATCGGTAAAAAGATGGTAGTCGGTACGGGATTT
>JAESGR010000381.1_pt1 | contig 39937 bp, 36 predicted proteins | sample 9269771 | NCBI WGS metagenome assembly JAESGR01 (sample SAMN15739572, study PRJNA653492) | algae metagenome | isolation source: Chroococcus sp. CMT-3BRIN-NPC107 and co-occurring heterotrophs from well... | place: USA: Clark Mountains Wilderness, California | collected 2010-04-18 | reverse complement strand
ACATGTCCTGGCGCTCCGCGTTGGGACCGGAGCCCGTCTGCTCGATCGAACTGACCACCGGCTCGAGCGTGCCATCGGGATTGATGGGGAGCACCACAAAGTTGGCCCCGTTGTAGTTCGCCACCACGACAAATGAGCCGCTGGGGTCGACCGCCGGTTGCGCCGCAGTCGACCCGGCGGAGGACTGTCGATTGAGAAACGTCAGCATGCCGGTCTCGGGATCAACGGCGTAGGCCTCAACCGAGCCGCTCTCCTCGCCCTCGTAATCACCGATGACATTGACGGCGTAGAGAAAGCGCTGCGTCGGATCAAAGGCAAAAAAGAAGGCGTTGTCGCTCGGTACAGTCTGGATCAGGGTGAGCGCCCCGGTGTCTGGGGCAACGGAAAAGACCGAGATGCCGACGTCAGCCGGGTCAGTCCCCGCCTCGATCGCGGTACGAGAATCAGATCCAACGTACGCGAATTGCTGGACTTGGCCCCGTGCTATTGGTGTGGCGTCCTGCGCTCGCGTTACCCCGTGTGGTTCCACCCCGATGAAAAACGCCGCTGCTACCGTCCCAGCGGCAGTCGTTTGGAGGACCATTCGCCGACTCACGGTGTTGAGTTGGTGCGACGAGGGTGCTGTCTTGCGTGTCATCACCACCACTCCTTGTTGCTTGACCGAGCCGAACGCAGCCAGCAGCCTTCCCGTCATCGGGAATTGCTCACGTCCCTCCTACGGTACCGCAGTCTGCGATCGGCGGGAAGGGCACGGTGCCACGATACACACCCCTTCACGCCCACTATCGCAGTTTCAAAATGCGTTCTTTCCTGTTCCCTCACTGATCCTTCGTTGACTATCGTGTATGAGGATAGGGCAACTCCTGACCCTTCAGAACACGGCCGGTTCATTTGCCACCACCCACAATTTCGACCTTGCTACCATCACGGTGAAGCTGTTGACGTCGCCCGAGGAGATCATGTCTTGCTTCCCGCACCCTCGACCCGCTCGGTAACGACCACAGAAACTCCGCCCCTCCGCGAGTTGCGTGGCGTGGTCGAGCGGATCACGTTTCAGAACTCCGAGAACGGCTTCACCGTGGCTCGCCTCGCTCCAGAGCGGGGCACCATGGAAGCAGCTGCCTCGGTGGATGACGAGCGGCTGATCACCCTCGTCGGTACCCTGCCCGATTTGCAACCGGGAGAGGCCATCGTCGCCCAGGGCTGGTGGCGCAACGACCCGAAGCATGGCTGGCAGTTCCAGGCCGCCGAGTACCGTACCACCCTCCCGGCCACAGTCCAGGGGATGAAGCGCTACCTCGGCTCCGGCCTGGTCAAAGGGGTTGGTCCGGTCAACGCCGGACGCATCGTCGATGTCTTCGGGGAGTCGACCTTCTCCGTCATCGATGAGAACCCCGACCGGCTCACCGAGGTGCCGGGCATTGGACCCGTCCGCGCCGGACGGATTGCGTCTACCTGGGAGGAGCAGCGCCACATCCGTGAAGTAATGGCCGCCCTGCAAAGCTATGGCCTCTCCACCTCATTGGCGGTGCGCATCTTCAAGCGCTTCGGGAACGACTCGACCCGGGTTATTACTGCACAGCCCTACCGGCTGGCGCGGGAAGTGTGGGGGATCGGGTTCAAGACCGCCGATACCATCGCCCGCGCCGTCGGCATTGCCGAGGATGCTCCGGAACGGCTACAAGCCGGGACCCTCCATGCTCTTGGACAAGCTGCAGACGATGGGCATACCCTGCTTCCACAGAACGTGCTGGTGACGGCGGCGACTGAACTCCTTGGTGCCGATGCCGCACTCGTCACTCGTGCAATAGAGGCGCTCCTCACGGCTGGCGATGTGGTGCAGGCAATGCGAGACGGGGAGAATGAGCCCAGCATTGCTCTCGCCCCCTTCGCCCGGGCCGAGTCCAGCCTTGCCTCCCATCTGCACACCCTCCAGGGGCGACGTGCGGCGGCATCCGCGGCTCGGATCTTTACGGACGTTGATTGGTCCGTGGTCTTCACCTGGTTGGCCGAGCGGCATGGGCTCCAGTTGGCAGTAGAGCAGGAAGCCGGGGTGCGTATGACGTTGACCCACCCAGTGGCGATCCTGACCGGTGGTCCAGGGACTGGCAAGACCCATACCCTGCGTGCGGTCCTCACGCTCGCTCGGGCGAAGGGGTTGCGTTGTCTGCTCGCCGCACCGACCGGTCGCGCTGCCAAGCGAATGGAGGAGGCGACGGGGTGGTCAGCCAGTACGTTACACCGGCTTCTGGAGCTACGGCCTGGTGGTCAGGCGGGGCGAAATGCCGAGAGCCTACTTGAAGCCGATCTGGTGGTCGTCGATGAGGTCAGCATGCTCGATGTGCTGCTGGCCAACCAGCTCGCGAAGGCGGTGGCCCCGGGAACGCATCTGCTCCTCGTGGGAGATCCCGATCAACTGCCGAGTGTGGGGGCCGGCAACGTTCTGGCCGATCTCCTCCAGAGCGAGGAGTTCCCCGTCACGCGTCTGACGCACGTCTTCCGCCAAGGGGCCGGTTCGGGTATTGCGCTTAACGCACGACGCATCAATGCTGGGGAGCTGCCGCGCTTCGGCCGCGACGTGAGCGACTGCTTCTTCCTCTCAGCGGAGGACCCAGCACAGGCGGCCCAGCTGGTGGTTGACCTCGTCGCTCAACGGTTGCCGGCACGCTACACGTTCGGCCCCGCAGAGGTGCAGGTGCTGAGTCCGATGCACCGTGGCGATGTGGGAGTAACAGCCCTCAATCGGCTCCTCCAAGAACGGCTGACGCCGGGACGGGAGGGTACCCCCGAAGCGCGAGCGGGGGGGCGAGTGTATCGGGTTGGTGACCGGGTGTTGCAGCTCAAGAACAACTATGAGCTCAGTACCTTCAATGGCGATCTCGGCACCATCCAAGCGATCGATACGGTCGAACAGGAGCTGCTCGTCGCGCTGGATGACGGCCGCGTCGTGCCCTACCCCTTCGCCATTCTCCATGAACTGACCCATGCGTATGCCATCTCGGTGCACAAAGCGCAAGGGGCAGAGTTTCCGGCAGTGGTCATCCCGCTGCTGACCAGTCACGCGGCGATCCTGGGACGGACGCTCCTGTACACGGCGGTCACGCGCGCCAAGCAGATCGTCGTCATCGTAGGGCAACGCAAGGCGTTAGGACTGGCAGTGAGAGATTGGCGACGGAAGCCCCGGCATACGGCACTGTCCGGCGTCCTGGACGGCACGCTGCGTTTGAACTGGTCCCGACCTGAGGACGGTGGCAGTCAGGTGGTGGAGCCGGACTGGGACGGGCTGCTTGCGGGCGAGGGAGGAAGCTAACCAGGCCGGTTAGAGCACCTCAGCTTGGTCTCGTTCCTGCGGAAGCACCCGATGATGGAATGCCTTTCGGCCGGCAAGGCGATGACGCGTCACGTGAGCCAGGGGCTACACGCAATGTGTTGCGGGGAGCGCGGCAAATGATCATCGGGAGACTTGGAACAGCGCATGCGGGCTGGACCTGGGTCGCAACGCGTCTCCTCCTCCTCATCCTCATCCTCGCGCTGTTGGCTGCTGACGGGGCGGCTGTGCTCGAGGCCATGCAGCCGGAGGTGACCGAGGACATCATTGTGGTCCTTCCCGACAACGCTGACGTCCCGGGGATCCTGCGCCGCTTCGATGTTCGCCCGACTCATCGGTATCGCCACGTCGTCAATGGCTTCTCCGCCGAGGTCCCTCCAGGGGTGCGTCGTGCCCTAGAACAGATCCCGGGAGCCGTTATCTCCCCGAACCGCCGGGTCACGGTCGCCGAGCGCGTTACGTCCGAGGCGAAACGGTGCAAAAAGCGGGATAAGCGCAAGAAGCGGTGCCAGAAGCGTGGGACCACGCAGCCCCTACCAGTACAGGTGATCCCCACACCTGTCGCTCCTACCCCTGTTTCCCCAACGCCCTCGACCCAAGTGCTCCCCACCGGCATCCGCCGCATTGCGGTCGACCGCAACCCGCAGGCCGCGATCCATGAGGATGGAGGTATGGTGGCTGTGGATGTGGCGGTGCTCGATACCGGCATTGCCCCACATCCCGACCTTACTCGTGCCAGCACACACGATTGCACCGGTCAGGGTCCCGACGACGGGAGCGGTCATGGAACGCATGTCGCCGGCATCATCGGTGCCCGGGACAATACCTTCGGGGTCGTCGGTGTCGCGCCCGGAGCACCGCTGTATTCGGTGAAAGTGCTCAACAACGATGGCAGCGGCACTGAGGCGGCGCTCATCTGCGGCTTGGAGTGGGTGGCCGCCAACGCCAGCGTCATTGATGTCGTTAATGCGAGCATCAGTGGCGCGGCATCCGCTGCAGACCAAAACCCGTGTGGGCCAACCACCTCGGCGATTCACAACGCGGTCTGTGATGTCGTCCTGGAGCACGGCATTGCGGTCGTCACTGCAGCGGGCAATAACACTGCGGATGCCGCCACGCGCTTTCCCGCCACCTACGACGAGGTGATCACGGTCTCGGCGCTCACCGATTTCGACGGTCGCCCTGGCGGGCAGACGACGTCGACGTGCTATGCCGACGCGGATGACACCTTTGCCCGGTTCAGCAACTACGGTGCTGACGTGGACATTGCCGCGCCGGGGACCTGTATCTTCTCGACGTGGTTGGGGGGTGGATACGACACCAGACGAGGGACGAGCTTCGCGGCCCCGCATGTGACGGGAGCCGTGGCCCTCTACCTCGAGACCAATCCGACGGCGACCCCGGCTCAGGTGCAGGCATACCTACTTGGAGCGGCGTCGCGACCGCAGCAATCTCCGGAAGGGCTGGTCATCGACGACGACCCGGATGCGATCCCTGAACCTGTGCTCTACATTCCGTGAGGGGCGCCCATAGGCTCATACCATGACTCCCCCGTGGCAAGTTGCTGGAACCAGGCAGTCAGGCCGTGTCCTGCGCGCCTGGAACCCTCTTGCAAACGTGAGCGCAGGTCCGACTTTCCGTTAAACCACAGCACCCGGTAGTTCTAATGCTGGCAACCACTTCGCGTCAGTATCGAGCGGGTAGATCGGACGGCGCAGGCTCCGGTATGAGAAGGTCTTCAGATTGGGGCTGCTGATCCCCGGCGCGTCCACCTCGATCACCTTAGTCGCGATCGGCTCGAAGGCGGCGCGAAAGTGCGCGGCGCTCTTCAGCACCAAGATGCGTCGCTCGGTCGGCTCGATGCCGAAGGCGCGGAAGTAGTTGAGGTCGTGGGGATGTCCTCGCAGCTCCGTTAGCTGAAGCTCAATGCCGCCGGGGCCGCCTATCTCCAGGACGACCGTGCGGCCACGACTCGAAATCGTCCCAGCGCCCATTGGGCCAGCGAGCGGGAAACTGCCCGCATGAATCAATCGGACGATTCCCGTTACCTCGACCGGAGACCCGTGCAGCCCGTCGTGCCGACCGCCAACGCTGAGGGTCACTTCGCTACCGACGCCGGCGGTCGTGCATGCTGCAACAGCCTCACGATCCATGATTTGAGCGACGGCAGCCGAACGCGCCCCCGAATCGAGGAGACCGCGGAGAACGGCCGTGCCATCGCCGGCCGTCCCGCTGGCACCAGAGTCGGCGATGTCAGCGAGAACGTAGACACTCCCTACCGGGGCGATCATTGCCTCGGCGATTGCCTCGGCAACCGGGGTCGGTCGAACCGTGAAATCGTCACGCTGCTCCCAGCAGATGGCGGCGAGCTCGTCGGCGTAGCGGCGGGCGAGTAATAGGTCCTCCTCGGTTACCACGATCGTTGCCACGCCGGCGAACGCCACGTCGGCGAAAGGGAAGCCGCCGAGGACGGTGGCGGCCACCACGCCCGGCTCCCGTTCGATCTCGCGAGCACGGTCGATCGCGATTTTCAGCGGCGACTGCCAGGTGGTCACCATCGTTTGGTTGGGAGCGATGAGCGGCAGCTTGGTGTGGGCCATCGCCAGCTGCGTCCCACGTTGAATGGAGTCGACCAGGATCTGAAGCGCTCTAGCGCCTGTTTCGGGCATATCAATATGCGGGTATTCCTTGTAGCCAACGAAGGCGTTGACGCCTGCAACCATCTCGTCCGAGAGGTTGGTGTGGAGATCAAGGGGCGCCACAATCGGGATGCTCGGTCCGACCACATCGCGGACTGCTCGAATCAGGAGGGTTTCGCCGTCGTCGTCGTTCTCCAACGCCATCGCCCCATGGAGAACGAGCAAGACGCCGTCGACCGGCATCGCGGAGCGGATCCCGACCACAATGTCTTCGCACAGCGTGTCGAACGCCTCGCGCGTGACGCGGCCTCCCGGCATGACCGCTCCGTAGGTCGTCGGAATCAACTCCACGCCGAGCCGCCTGGCCTCAGAAACGGCGCCACCGTAGACGGTACCGGTGCCCTCCAGATCGAGCAGTTGCTGCCCGCGGAGGACGGTGCCGAAGCCCGAACGCTGGAAATCAGCGAGCGTCGTCAACTCTCGCTGGAAGGTATTGGTCTCCTGGGCGATGCCGCCGGTGACAATGCGCATCTCGGTCTCCTCCATGAACGCTCTCGGGAGAGATCGTCGAATTGTCTGGTCTATCGGTTATCTGCCGCGCAGGCGTGGGTCGGAGAATCCTTGGAGTTCGTCACCGAGGAGGTTCACCGCCAGGATCGCCGCCGCCAGTGTCAGGGCAGGAAAGAACATCGTCCACGGGGCGATCTCCATGTAGGTTTTTCCGTCGCGGAGAAGCGATCCGAGTGATGGCATCGGTGGCTGGACACCCAGGCCGAGGAAGCTTAAGGCGCCTTCCGCAATCAACGCCCCCGAAAGCGTGAAAGCAAGTTGGACAAGAAGAGGTGTGGAGACGTTGGGGAGAATGTAGCGGAAGAGGATCCGCGCCGAGGAGGCCCCAATGACCCGAGCGGAGACCGTGTATTCGGTGGCGCGGACGCTCAGGGTTGGCCCTCGAGCCACCCGGCAGAACACAGGGATGGTGGCAATCACGATGGTCAGCACCACGCCCGGAACACCAGGTTGCAGGACCATTGCCGCGAGCAGACCGAGCAAGATAACCGGGAAGGCAAAGAGCACGTCCGTGAAGCGCATCACTATCTCATCCAGAAACCCGCCAAAGTAGCCAGCCATGAGGCCGAGTATGGTGCCGAGAGTGGCGGCAAGCAGGGCGGAACTCGCCGCCAGGGCGAGGGAGATACGGAGACCGGAGACGAGCCGGGAGAGCACGCTGCGGCCGAGGTAGTCACCCCCCATCGGGTACTCAACAGTAGGGGCCGCAAAGCTGGCCGTCGGGTTGACGGCTTCAGGGTTACCGGTGCCAAGGTACGGCCCGAGTAACGCGACCGCGATCGCGAAAAGAAGGAACAGGGCGGAGGCGGTTCCGAGCGGGCTGCTCGTAATGAACCGGCGCATGGATGAGGTGTGCTGGCGTTGCCGGGGATCGGCGGCAGAGAGAGACTCACCAGGGGGGATGGAACCCCGCGCCGTGGAAGTGCTGCCTTCCGTTCTATTAGCCGGCCCGGCCGGTGCCGCCTCTCGCGCCGTTACGTTGTCGCGAGTGGTCATGGTCGGATTGCCTCCACAGAGCGAGCAAGAGGGGCATCAGAGGGGCTCGTTGCGACGATTCGCTTACGCTGGCACGCAAGAGCATCAGAGACACGGTCCAACCATTCCCCCGATCAGTACTTGATACGCGGGTCGAGATAGGCATATGCGAGGTCAGCAGCGAGGTTGGCGAAGACGAACATCAGCGCTCCCACGATGACCGTCCCCTGCGCCACGGGGTAGTCACGGTTGAGAATCCCGGTCAGGGCGTAGCGGCCGAGTCCTGGCAGTGAGAAGAGTTCCTCCACGATCACCGCTCCCCCTAATAGGTAACCCATATTGATGCCGACGATGGTTACCGTTGGAATGAGGGCGGCCCGCATGACATGGTTGAACGCTACGGTTCGCGGATGAAGCCCCTTGGAATGAGCCGTGACGACGTACGGTTCTCCGAGGATTTCCACCATGCTGGATCTCATGACGCGCATCACAACCGAAGTGGTGATCAGGCCGAGAGTCACCGTTGGCAAGACCATCGACCGGAGGTGGCCACCGAGATCCTCACTGGGCGCGATGTAGCCGGAGATGGGTAGTCCCAGGTGTCGAGTCGAGACAACGTAGATGAGCAGCGTGCCGAGAACAAAGTCGGGGATCGAAAGGCCAATGAGCGAAACCACGCGGGTTCCAATATCCGCTCGGGAGTTCCGCCGCAGGGCCGCAACCATACCAGCGGGGATACCGAAGACGAGTGACATGAGCGTCGCCAGCAGTGTCAGTTCGATGGTAATTCCAGACCGCCGGACGATTTCGGCGGAAACCGGCGTTTGCATCCGCAACGACACGCCCAGGTCCCCTCGGACCGCATTGCCGAGCCAGAGGCCGTATTGCACGATGATCGGCTGATCGAGGCCATACCGTTTCTCCATGGCCGCGACCACCTCCGGCTGCTGGGTGGCGTTAGGCCCCAGGAGGGCCTGGACGAATCCCCCGGGCACGAGGCGCATCGCCACGAAGACGATAGTCGCCACCCCGAGAGTGGTGATCAATGCTGTGATGATCCGGGTGGCAACGTAGCGGGGCATCTTGGGTCTCGAATCTTGGCCTGCGAAGACGGGCGGTGCCTACTGCACCAAGACAGTGACGAGTCTCTCCGCCGATGAATTCTGCGATGGGCCGCTCTGAGGGCGAGGAGGGACGCCGATGGCATCCCTCCTCGGGTTGAACGTGAGCAAACCACCCATCAGAAGTAAATCCGACTCTACTGGATGAGCGTCATCTGCTCGAGGCGATGCCAGAGTGGAAGGCCATATCCCTCTCCTTGCGCAAAGGTCACATTGCCGACCAGGTCCTGACGATAGGCGATGAAGTTATCGCGCGTGACCAAAGGCTGGAAACCGCCGATCGTCGCGATCGCGTCCTCGAGTTCACGGAGCACCTGGAGACGGTCCTCTGGATCGACGGTCGCGGCGGACGCCGCAACCAACTCGTCCACCTTCGGGTCGATGATGCCGAGGATGGGGGCGAATGAGTTGGAGGCTTGCGTGAGCAGGATGAGGTACGGATCGCTGTACCCGGCCCACCATGAAATGGCCAATTGGGCGGTGCCCTGAACTGAATATTCGTCGACGAACGTGGCCAGATCTCTCTGGACGATCTCGATCTCGATGCCCACCTCGGCCAACTGCGTCTTCATCAACTCAGCGATGGGGACGGTCGCCGCGAGCACGGGCGTGATCAGGAGCTGCAACCGGAGGCCATCGGCGTATCCGGCATCGGCTAGAAGTAGCCTGGCCCTCTCTACGTCGCGGGTGTAGAACGGGATTTGGTCCAATGGCCGGGCGAACTGCGTGAAGGCGGTTGCGATTGGGCCGGTCGTATGGGCACGTCCGAAGAGCGCGCCGTCCTTGATCTGCTCGCGGTCGATGCCAAGGGAGATCGCCTGGCGGACTCGTGGATCGCTCAACTCGGGTGGATTCGCGTTGACAAACAGGACGTAATAGTTGGTGGCTGCCTGGACGACGGTCGTGATGTTCGGATCGTTCGCCAGCAGATCGAGCATCTTGGGGTTCTCGAACATGGTGAGCTGGATCTCGCCGGCGCGAAGGGCAGCGACGCGGGCGGCTTCGTCGGTCATGACCTGCCAGACCACCTCGTCGAGGAACGGGAGATCTTGCTGCCAATAGTCGGCGAACTTGCTGAAGACCCAGCGCTGGTCCTGGATGTGCTCGACGAGCTGAAAGGGTCCGGTTCCAACCATCTCCGTCGCGAGATCGATTTCACTGCTTTCGACTTCCGCGCCAGGCACGATCGAGACCGACGTGCCGGTCAACGAGGCCAGGAAGGGCGCGTACGGCTCGGAGAGGGTAGCGGTGATCTCGTATGGTCCGGTCACCTCGATGGTCAAGCCAACCACCGGACCGGCCACAGGCGTGCCAAGTGCCTCGGCCGTTGCTTCGGCGGGTGCTGGTTGCCGAGGGGGGCCCATCTTGACGTCCCACCATGCCTCTGGGTAGGTGAGCACCCGCTGCAGGCTGAAGAAAACGTCGTCGGCCGTCATCTCACGGCCGTTGTGAAACTTGACGCCCTGGCGGAGTTGAAAGACATAGGTTCGGTCGTCTGGAGTTTCCCAGCTCTCGGCGAGACCAGGGACGGGATTGAGGTCATCGTCGAGGAAGACCAGGCTCTCGTAGACGACGGCCTGAATCTCCCATGCAGTCTGGCTTGCCTCGACGTGGGGGTCGTAACCGGTAATCTCGTAGGGCTTGCCGATCACGAGCGTACCACCCGGGGTACCCTGAGCCGCGGCAAAGCGCGCTGTTCCCAAGAGCGAGCCGCTCGATGCTGCACTGGCAACGCCGAGCGCCGCGGCCTTGAGGGCTGTTCTTCGGGACAAGGACAGGTTCGCTATCTTCCTTTCGTTTTCACTCATTTGCTGGCCTCTTCTCTGCTTCGCGCCATTTCCCGTCTTCCCATCGCTCATGCCAAACCTCCTTGGTGACTCATGCTTCCCGATCAGTTGTCGATCGACCAGGCTCGATCATCCATCGAACGGACACCCGGTGTGCTACGGGCGGCGATGCCAGCACGCGATTCGGCCCGACGTACTGCGTCACGGATGGCATCGGCAACCGTCGCCGCAGCAATGATGCCGACGGCGTCCACATTGGCCTTCTGGCCGCGACCCGCTAGTGCCACAACCACATCGCCGTCGGAGGTCGTGAAGCACGGGTGCACTGCCCGTGCCAGCCCGGCTTGCGCCATGCGGGCTACGACGGTGCACTCGGACTTTGTCAGAGTGGCGTTTGTGGCAACCGCAACCAGGGTCGTGAAGTTGCGACGGTGCGGCCAGGCGGCAATCGCGGCCGGGTCACTCGTCAGATAGTCGACGGCGTCAGCATGTCGGCCGTCCGGGAAAAAGGCGCCAGCGATGATCCGGCCGTCCTCATCGAGGACGTTGCCCAGGGCATTGACAACGGCCAAGGCGCCGACGACTCCACTCTCACCAAAGCGCCGACTTGCTGATCCGATCCCACCTTTCATCCGTTCACTGCCGGGCACATCAGCCCCAACGCGAGCGCCAGTGCCGGCGCCGACGGATCCGCGCTCAAAGGCTGTCGTGGCTGCCTCGCAGGCGCGGTAGCCGTCATGCGGACCAGGACGAGGAACCGGCTCGCCGACGCCAAGGTCATAGATGACGGCGGCGGGCACCTGAGGCACCGGGCCGAGGGCCGAGCCGGTTCCATCCGCTGCCCAGCGCTCTTCCAGCCAGTTCATGACACCGTCGGCAGCAGCCAGTCCAAAAGTGCTCCCTCCCGTGAAAAGGAGAGCGTGAACAAATGGCGAGGCACTAAACGGAGAGAGGATGTCCATCTCCCGCGTTCCCGTCCAGCCGCCGCGAATCTCGACACCGCCCGTCGTCTCCTTCGGACAGAGAATCACCGTGCAGCCCGTGACCGACTCGGCCAGCGTCGTGTTCCCGACCAGGAAGCCTGGTACGTCGGTAAGCATTCCCTCAGTGTCCAGACCCACCTCTGACTCCGGCACCACCTGGTCCACTGTCGTCGGCGTCTGTGCCAAGGTCGACCCACGAGCGAGCGCCGTCCCTGCACCGAGTGCTCCGGCTTTGAGCGCAACCCGCCTCGACACTCCCCAGGTAAGAGCGGACTTGATCATGGAGGCCCCATCGTGCGTGCACCGATCTCACCCAGGTTCTACCGCCCGACCCCGGTAACAGTTCCCCCGTCACCCGTCGTCCAGCGGGTAATGACCACCTTACTCTCGGTGTAGAAGCGCACCGCGTCGCACCCCTGTGGATGGAGCGTGCCAAAGAATGAGTGCTTCGCCCCGCTGAACGGGAAGTAGGCGACTGGCGCCGCCACGCCAACGTTGATCCCGATGTTCCCCGTTTCGACTTCGTAGCGGAACCGGCGAGCCGCCGCTCCACTCTCGGTGAAGATTGAGGCAGCATTCCCATACTCGGCCGCGTTGATCATCGTGATCGCCTCGTCCAAGCTGTCGACCGGCGTCATCCCCACCACTGGGCCGAAGATCTCTTCCTGGTAGACACGCATCTCCGGGCGCACCCCATCGAGCAACGTCGGTCCCACGAAGTAGCCCTTCGGCCGCTCCGGCACGCTGACCTGTCGGCCGTCGAGCACCGCCTCTGCACCTTCCTCGACGCCCTTCGTAATCGCGGCGAAGATGCGGTCGCGGGCCACCGCCGAGACGACTGGCCCCAGGTCGACACCTGGCTCCAGTCCGTCACCAAGTCGCAATCGGCGTGCCGCCTCGACCACCCGATCACGCGCCTCGCCGTGAGCGGAGCCGACTGGCAGTACCAGGGAGTTCGCGAGACACCGTTGACCAGCCGCGCCGTAGAAGGAGTTCATGATCGTCGAGAGGTAGGCATCCATATTGGCGTCAGGCATGACCACGATCGCGTTCTTCGCCCCACCCGATGCCTGGACCCGCTTGCCACTCGCCGCCGCTCGGGCATAGACGTAGGCTGCAGTCTGGCTGGAGCCGACGAATGAGATTCCCCTGACTGTGGGGTGGTCGAGCAAGGCGTTGACAGCGTCTTTCCCACCGTTGACCAGATTGACGACCCCGGGCGGGAAACCGGCCTGCTCCATCAACTCAAAGACGCGACGCTGAACGGACGGGTCCTGTTCGGAGGGCTTGAGGACGAAGGTGTTGCCACAGGCGACGGCGTAAGGAAGGAACCAGAAGGCGATCATGAACGGGAAGTTGAAGGGGGTGATCGCCGCGAAGACGCCGAGCGGCTGGAAGACAACTTCCTCATCGATGCCTCTCGCGGCACCGTCCTCCAGGCCGTACCCCATCATGAGGGTGGGAATGCCGCAAGCTGTCTCGACGTTGTCGATTCCCCGCTGGACCTCGCCACGGGCATCGTCCAGCGTTTTGCCCATCTCGAGCACGATCAGCCGTGCCAGCTCCTCGCGGTGTTCGACCAGGAGCTGCCGCAACGTGAAGAAATATCGTGCCCGCTCCTGGGGAGGGGTGGCGCGCCAGGCAGGAAAGGCAGCAGCGGCTGCGCGCACGGCAGCGTCGACGTCGTCCGCATTGCTTAGCGGTACACGTGCCCGGAGATCATCCGTCGCCGGGTTGCGCACCTCTTGCGTCTCGGTCGCCGTGGCATCGACCCAAACTCCGTCTACATAATTCTTGAGTGTCTCGACCTTGGTTCCCGCTGTAGTGACCATCTCGCATGAACTCCTTCTGGCATCGGTGCCTGTTCACAGTCCGAACGCGAGGCTCTCGCGGCCACGTTGGGCGGGGAGTTGTACGCTTCGATGATTAGGCGTGCAGGGTTCAGACCTTCTCACTTGCGTCACGCTATCCGAGCCTGCCACCACGGTCGTCAGACTCTGCATCAAGGGTTGCAAGACAACCCAAAACGCTCCTAAAACGAAAAAGTTCCCACACGACATCGGATTCCCTGAACGGCCCCAAGAGTACTTGACGCTAATCCGAGAAGGCTCGGTGGACGCGTGATCAACCACAGGAAATGGGGAGGCACCGGCCATGACTCGAGGGAACGTGAGCGACTTGCATTTTCCGGGTGCTTCCCGGAGCATCGTCGCTAGTCGAGCAACGACCAACAGCACTCTCTCTCAGATCGCTTATCTACGATGGATGAACCGGCTTACCACGGTTGCTTACCAACGCAAGCTCGAGGCGGCATTGGTGCCACTACGTTTCTGGGTCGGGACCCACGCAGGACGTTAGGACACGACTTGCGCGCGATGCGGACTGGTGGGAGTGGACGCTCATGGAGCCCGCGACCTCAGCGGAGTTGGCGGGCTCCTAACTTGGGCGGAACGAACTTGGCAAGCCAGGCGTCGCGATCGCCTGCCTGTTAATGCCCGTGGATGATTACCGCACAACTGTCTTTGGACCTACTTGGGGCTCCACGCCACATCACCGTAGCGTGTTCCGCCCATGCATGCGCCCTCGTTTCATAGTCGGGCCGGGACTGGTCGCGATCGAAGACCTGATGACCAGTCCTGGCGCGCTTCGTGCAGCAAGGATCAAGATTGAACCGGAGGGCAGTGGTGATGAATGGCACCCCCTCGCGCGTTAGGCGTTCGTCTCCATGCTGGCGGGACGGACCGCGTTGTGAATCGACAAACGCGCGGACGCCCGTTGGTGAGCCCGGGTCGCTCTCTTCGTCCGCCGCACGCGACTCCACTGATGATGGAGTCACCGCTGCCTACCAGCCGGAGTGCTGAGGATCGACGTACCGGTCCCGGTGTGGGGCGTCGAGTGAAGAGGCGGAGCGGGGTGGGGCTCGGTTGCGTCCGACCAACGGTAGTACTGCGGAACGAGAGTGTCCCGGCGGCGATTGGTTAGTCTGTGAGGCGCTCGTAGGGGGCTGACGTGGGGGAGAGTAGCGACGGGTCGGCGGGGGGACGCGGATTAGGTCTTCGCCTCGGATCGGGTACCTTCAGCGCACTGACGGACGTGCCGGGCATCGAGGTCGGGCACTACACCCACGCCCGCGTCCTACGGGGCGTGACGGCCATCCTCTCAAAGGCTGGCGCAACTGCGGGAGTTTCCGTTCGCGGCGGTAACCCGGGAACCCTCAACACTGATGCCCTCGCCGCGACGACGGTCGGCGGCATCGTCCACGGCATAGGCTTGGCCGGCGGCAGCTTGTTTGGACTAGGCGCAGTCTCGGGAATTACGGAGTGGCTCTTCCACCAGGGGGTTGGCCACCGTTACCGCGGTGTGCTCATCCCGGTCGTTGCTGGGGCGGTCATCTTCGACCTTGCATTTGCCGACCCGGCCACTTACCCGACCGCCGAATGGGGGCGGCAGGCCGCGGCGGCTGCCTCGACGCAGGCCTTTCCACGCGGCAACATCGGAGCTGGCGCCGGTGGCACCGCCGGGAAGGGGCCGGGCTGCGTCCGGGTCAAAGGCGGACTTGGTACCGCCTCACTTCTCCTACCGGGTGGGATCGTCGTGGGAGCGCTGGTGGTCCTCAACTCCCTCGGAGGGTTGATCCACCCTCTGACCGGAGAGCTCTATGCCACACACGGTGGCTTCGACATCCCACTCCTGTACCACCAGCCGGATGAGCAACCCGACCCAACTAGCGCGATCCGGAACACGACGCTCGGCATCGTGGCGACGAATGCCAGCTTGACGAAGCCGCAGGTAGCAAAGATCGCCGACCTGGCCCACGACGGATTGGCGCGCGGCATTCGGCCGGCGCACGCGATGCGCGACGGCGACACGATCTTCGCGCTGGCTACCCTCGAAAACCCGGTTCGCTTGCCGGACACGAGTGACGCGAATCTAACCGACCTCGTCGGACATGCGGCCGCTGATGCAATGGTGCTGGCGATCCTCGATGCTGCTCGAGAAACGGAAGGCGTCGACGGTTGGCCATCTGTCGTCGAGGCCCAGGCCTCTATGTAGCGTCGGCGTGAGGTACGCCGTCGCCTTCCTCGTCTCTCCGGACGCCGCCTACATCACTCGGCCAACGATCAACGTCGACGGTGGTTTCCAGCCGCGATAAGGGAAGCATGATGACACCAGTCACGTTCCGGTTCGACGGCCAGACTGTTCTCGTGACAGGCGCTGCCACCGGCCTAGGGTTCGCTATCGCTGAGGCCTTTGGTGGAGCGGGCGCACGTATTGCCCTCAACGACCTCTCGGAGGCACGCATTGCGCAGGCTGGGGCCGCACTTAGCGACGCAGGAATCGCGTGGCAAGGCTACCCAGCCGACGTACGCGATGCCGGGACTGTCGCGCATATGCTCGACGACGTCCATGCAGCGTCTGGCGGGCCGGATGTCTTGATCGCTAACGCCGGCATCTACCCGAATACGCCGTTCCTCGATCTTTCCGAAGAGGAGTGGGATAGGGTCCTTGACACCAACCTCAAGGGCGTGTTCTTGACGTGCCAGGCGACTGCCCGGCTTATGGCAAGGACACGCCGCGGCGGACAGATCATTACGGTGAGTTCGGGAGCTGCCAACACAGCCTACTGGGGTTGGGCTCACTACTGCACATCGAAGGCGGCCGTCGTCATGCTGACGAAGGCGATGGCTCTCGAGTTAGGTGAACACAACATCCGAGTCAACGCGGTGCTGCCTGGGTACATCGACGTCGAGGAGGGGGGGCGACACCTCGACGAGGCCTACAAGACCGCGGCGCGCTCGGCTATTCCTCTCGGACGCCCGGGTGCTCCGGCGGATGTCGCTCGAGCGATCCTCTTGCTGGCATCACCGTTGGCGGGCTACGTGAGTGGTACTGTCGTCACGGTTGACGGTGGAAGCAGTGCTGGACGTCTAGCGTTGCGACCATCTGGTCCGTAGATAACAGCGTGGTTCGCGTAGTTGCGAGGCCGATCGCAACCATTTCCATTAGCTGGATGACGAGTCCGGACGATAACGAACGAGTGGAGGCATACGTGGTGCCTGTGGGGCAGCAGGCCAGCTGGGATCTGCTGGAACGACTCCTTGCCGATGCCGCCACGTCCGGGATGCTTGTGCTGGTAGTCTCGACCAGCCCAGATCTGCTGGAGACAGCCCAGGCGCAAGCGGACCGGTACGGTACCCATCGCTATCTGGGAAGACCGTTCGATCCGAATGAACTCCGAGCCGCGATTGCGGACATGATTAGAGGGGATTGACACCAATGAGTGTCATGACTTGACACGTTCGGCGCGTTATTTAGGCCTGTGACGAACGCGAGGTATCAGAGTGCCTTACGGATTCGCTCCTCGCAATCATCATCACTAGTGCAGCAGGGTTCGTCCATGCAGCAGGTATTCCCTGTCCCGCAGCAATACAGTCCCTCGCCGCCGCAGTACGTCTGGATGTTGTAGCAGGTCGACCTTGGGGATCCGTTACGGATGCCGTTACAGCAGGTAAAGCCGAGCGGGCAACTCTCACCATCCGCACATCTCATGTTGGTGCTGCACATGCCTTCAGTGAAATAGCACGGATTGATACAGCAGAGGTCCGGGCTGCATACCTCGCCACCGGTATAGACACAGATGTTGTTCTGACAGGCGATGCAGGGATGACTACAGGAGCCGCAATCGAGCGTACCGCCGCAGCCGTCCGGGAACATGCCGCAGATCCCGTAGTCGCCGCAGTAATCCGGGTTCTGGCACATCTCCTGATAGAGCGCGGCACAGGTGGTGGGGGTGCAGGTTGTGCAGACCCCGTCCCGGCAGGTCGAGGGGCGACGCACGCATCGTCACAGGCACTGCAGTTGGTGTTCGTGCCGCAGGATCTACATCAACAACCCGTACCTCGACGAAGTCTGGTTCGAGACCCAAAGGCGCGTGGTGATCGAACCGCTCGCCTTCGGCACGTTCGGAGTCTTCGGGGGGACGCCCGACGTCGCCAAGACATCCGTCACCGAGGAGGGGGAGCTGTACAGCTTCGACACCGGGGGCGGCGTGACACGCGGACCAAGAACTTCGAGATGGCCGTGCGCGCGCGGGCATTCTCTCCACAGGACTGCGCACTGCGGACGACCCTGTCGAGGTGCTGGTTTCCCGTGCCGTCGTCCGTCGGCTCAAGGAGCAGGGCACGGCCACGCAACGAACGCGGCGGTGCCGCCTCAGGCGCATCAGGCGCCTCAAGGGATGATGGTGACGGCCGTGCCTTCCGGCGCCCAGCGGTACATCCACTCGGCCACGTCCATTGGCAGGTTGACGCATCCGTGGCTCATCGGCGTGCCGAAGTTGTTGTGCCAGTACGTCCCGTGCAACGCGTGCCCTTCGTTCGTGAAGTACATCACGTAGGGGACGTCCGGGACGTGATACGGCTCGCCATTGACCGTCCCGGTCATCGTCTCGGTCGGCAGCTTGACCAGGATGCGGTACTGCCCAACGGGCGTCACCACTTCAGGCGTCGTGGCGGTACCGGTACTGACGAAGGTGGTGAGCACCATCTCCTCGCCTTCGTAGGCCCACAGCCGCTGCGCCCCCAGTGACACGACCACCTCGTTCCACCCCGTCTGCCATCGTCCGGGACCGGGATCAGGCATCTCCTGGGCGAGCGTCGAGGCCGGCACGGACAGCGCAAGACCGAGCACCATCGCGATGACGACAGCCCACCAGAGCGGGCACGTGCGGGGGGAACGAACCACCAGGAGTCTCCTCGTACACGGCCTCGGCCGTCAGCTGACGCGGGTCTGAACCGACGCGAGAAGGCGCTGCCCACGCGCCGAGGCGTGCGCAGCACCAACGTCTTACCCTAGCCCCTCGGTGTGGTCCGAACGGATACCGAAAGGCGCACGTTGGGCCTCCTGTTGCGGGGATTACGTTCGGAGGATTTCCCCGCTACGTGCTGGCCACACACGTGCCGTTGTGGCACCTGCTGGCATAGGTCGTCTGGCACTGGGTGTTGTAATACTCCCGGGTGTTCTGACAGGGGTAACAGCCAACGTGCGCCCAACTCCAGCATTGGCCGGCGGGCCCCCCGGGAAGTGGCCCGAGGGTCATCGGCCACGCGTCCGGCGCCCCAGACAGGAAGACGCACGTTTTCAGGTCTGGACAATCCAGGATGCCACCGGGAGCATGCTTCCCCCGCTGCCGGCGCCGGCACTGCCGCTTATTCTTCCCCTCTTTCGTGCCACACGCAGCCTGCGTGGAGGCGGGCATCTGTCCCGGCAGGACCATCGCCATCAGACCCACAAGCACCCCGCGTCGTGAGCCTTTCCTGACCACCTGGTGCCCCAGCGTCTTGAACGATGCACGCGCGCTGGAATGCGCAGCCCCGCGATCCGCGATAGCCCGCGTCATGCCATCAAACCGGTCCTCGTCCATGCCTGATTCCTTCCTGACGATGCCCTGGTGGACACCTCATCCCGCCGGCCCCTGGTCCTTGGGGTCGGAGGCTGTCCTGCTCAGGAGCCTCCTGAATCACCTGCGCCCTGCCCCCCGTACGGTCTCCTGGGTTGTGTGACGCCAGGCGCTCGGGGCCTGTCCGGCCCTGTCCGCCGAGCCAAGCTCCAGGCCGTCATCACGACGTCTGCTACGGATACGTCGGGGTCCCGAGGCAGCCAAGGACCTGGTCGCAGCGCTGGCCCGGGAGACAGCATGTGCCCGTGTCCAGGGCGCTCGGGCAACACAGCCCACTGTGGCAATCGCCGTTGCTGCTGCAGTGCCGGGCGACGCAGCACTTGTCGTCCGGGTTGTTCGAGACCAGTGAGGGGCAGTTGCCCAGGTCACGGCTGCAGACCGTGTCGGGACCCCAGCGGACGAGGCAGGCACCGTCGTTGCTGCAGGCGAACTGACAGGTGGTCACCAACGGGTTGAGGGTGACCCGGCACTCGGTCTTGCCCAAACTCCCGATTTGGCAGCACGGATCACCGACGAGGGGCGTGCAGAGCTGACCGAGGCCAACGCAGCGGCCACCACTGGCCCCCGGGGCGCGTCCCTTGCCCTTGCGCTTGCGCTTGTCCTTGCCAGGATGGTGCCCCCGGTTGCGGCCGTGCCGCTTGCCGCCAGGTCGACCGCCAGCACCGCCCTCGGCCGCAGACTCCCCGATGGGCGGAGCGAGGCCAGCAAGCGCGAGGGCAGCAGCAAGGCGCAGCAGGCCGCGACGCGGGGTGGCGCCGGCGAGCGTCTTCGCCAAGGTGTCGAAGCGGCGGTTGTCCAAAGTCGATCCTCCCAAGAGCACGTGCGTCGCCCACTGCCGCAACCGGCAAGGGTAGGGTCGCGCAGCGCGACCGTGGCGTACAGCAGAAGGACAGCGTACTCCTGGCACCGGGTCCAGCACCCCAGTAGAACTTACGGGTTTCTCGTGCTTGGAGGCGGACAGGGGTGTCCGCCCTGTCCGCAAACGTGTGAGCCGACTGGTGGGGCTCCTGGTGTGAGATGCCCATGCCGGGGTGTCTCAGATACGACCCAGCCTGTTGAAAAAAGCGAACTACCAGCTCAAACAGGTACTGGCACTGATCCCGACGCCATAATTTGCGCAAGATTTCGACCGGAAATGAAGCCTCTATCGGTCCCAAACCGACCCCGAGGCCGCCCCCGAGGAATTTTTCAGCAGGTTGGGTTGTTTGTAAGACGATCGTCTGGATCCGTGACCCGGATTACGACGAGCCGAGCGGTCGTGCGAAGGGATCAATCTGGCGGGCAGCGCGCAGGCCTGATTCGATTGCCCCTTCCACCCAGCCACTCTTCATGGTGGTGAAGTCACCCGCGAAGTGCAGGCGATCTTCTGGCCGTGTCCACTCCGCGATCATCCACCCGCCACCAATGGGCGGCCCGCCGAACGACGCCTTGATCCAGGGCTGCTCCGGCCACGCAAAGTCCTGCACCGTGATGACGTCATCCAACAGGCCCGGCAGGTCCGCCTGGAAGGCCTCCAAGATCGCCTGGGCACGCACCTCGCGCGGGCGGGACACCTCGGCCTCGGCATTGGCGCCATTGAGATAGAAGAAGACGTTGCCATGGCCGCCCGGCTCGTTGCCGGTGATGTCGATCACCCGCTCCCATGACCGGTCTCCCCCCGCCATGGGCCAGCCGTGTACCCCCTGCGCCAGCCAGGCCGGGGTGCGCGTCTGCACGATCACCTTGACCGTGTTGTCCCACTCCATCTCCGCGAACATGCGCCGCTTACCGGCTGACCACCCCGGTGTGACCGTCACCTCCGGCAGCACCGAAAAGGGAATCGTCGAGATGACGGCATCGCCGAAGAACTCCCGGCCATCCGCGACGGTGACCTTCACCCGCGGACCCGTCTGGTCGATGGCTGTCACCGGCGCATCGAGCACGATCCGATCCGAATCGAGCAGGGCCGCCATCGCCTGGGGCAACTGCTCGTTGCCCCCAAGGATGCGGAAGAGGTTCTGGTCGCCGAAGTGGTAGGCCAGATCGGGAACGGCTCCCAGCGCTGGTGAGCGGCTGGTGAAGGTGCCCCCGTGGGCATCGAGCAGCGCCAGGAACGCCGCCGAGCCGCCCTTCTGACGGATCATCTCGCCCACGGTCAGCCCGTCGAGGCGACGCAGCGTGGCCGGGTCCGGCCAGATCGGGGACAGCACCGTGGAGGTGTCGAGACCGTTCAGGAAGAGATAGCGGTTCAGGTTGGAGGAGACGCTGACGCCGCGCTCCTCGGGTGTGAGCTCCCACGGCCAGTTGGCCAGGTCCGCTGCATCAGCGGTCTGCCCCCCGATCAGGTAGCGAGGCAAGCCGTCATTGAGGCTGATGACTGGCAAGGCGAAGTGGCGCAGGTAGGCGAGCACCAGTGGCATGTTCGAGCGAAAATGCCCGCCACCCGCTTCCGTGACCTGCCCGTCCTTGAGGGGGACGGAAAGCAGCCGCCCCCCAACCCGGTTCTGGTACTCGATCACCGTGACGTCATGCCCACGTGCCGAGAGCGCCACCGCCGCCGTGAGGCCGGCCATGCCGGCCCCGAGCACCAGGACTTTGCGGGGAGCCGTGGCGAGGACGCCACCGGTGTCAGGATCGGCCAGGTCATCCTGCGCGCGTACCCCCACTGGGCTGAGTGCAGCCACCACGCTCCCCAGCGCGGCCTGCAGGACCCGCCGCCGGCTGTGCGCATGCCCCGCAACCGACGTGACCAGATCCCTTCCGGGCACAGACGGCACCTCAGCTGGCGGCGCTTCGGTCATGCCCAGTCCCTCGACGCTCTCCCGTGCCGCCATACGCCGTTCCCCCGTCCGTCTCCGCGCGTTGCCCCATCCAATGCAGGCCCATTGTGCACGAGCCGGGTACAGCAACCCGACCCGGCGTATCGGTCCACCGGTCTCCCTTACACGCTGGCTCGAAAAGGATCGTTTGTAAGCAAGCGACAAGCTGCCCTTTCGCCAACGGCGGCCGCTATGGTGAGGCGCGGTCTAGGGTCGTTAGCAGCAAGGAGTTCGCACCATAGCAGACGTGGCTTAGGAGTCGTGATTACGACCGTGAGCCAGATGTTGCTCTACGCGAGACCAGCACCAGGGTCAGGTCGTCAGGACGCGTCTCGACGTCTGTGGCAAGACTGACGAGTCGCTCGAGCCTGGCCTGGATGTCTGTGAGACCTGTGAGGTGGTTGGCCACTCCCGTCGCATCGAGCTGCAAGTCTGGTCGCGCGTCCGGTAGCCCATCGCTATGGATGACGAGGGTGTCCCCTGGACTCAGGGTGGTGGTCACGCTGGGATAGCTCGCATCTGACAAGATGCCGAGCGGCAGCCCTCGTTGCTGCAACGGCTCAACTGTCCCGTCCCGGCGCGTGATGAAGCCCAATCCGTGTCCCGCGTCGACATAGGTCACCTCGCCGCTGCTAGGCTCGAGAGACGCGTGAAAGAGCGTGATGAAGCTGTTGGAGGGGGTGAGATCTGGAAAGAGCGCCCGGTTGACCGCTTCGACCGCCTCCGAGACGGGCAGGGAGGTCACCGCACGTAATGCGGCCCTGACGGTCGCCGTGAGCAGCGAGGCTGGCATCCCTTTTCCCATGACGTCGCCGAGAGAGAGGCGAACCAGACCATCCTGTGCCAGCCAATCGAAGAAGTCTCCGCCGACGTGGCGTGCGGGGAGGCAGACACCAGCGAAATCGTAGCCCTCGACATCAGGAGCTGCGCTGGGGAGCAGCTGCGCCTGCATCTTGGCAGTCCGCTGAAACTCTGCCTCCAGTTCGCCATACAGCCGGTCCCGATCCTCCTGCACCCGTCGGAACTCAGTAATATCTCTCGCGATCGTTACGGTGGCGACTATCTGACCACTGGAATCCCGCACGGGCGCAATGGTGATCGCCACGTTGATATGCCGGCCATCTTTCGTGACCCGCACCGTCTCCTGACGCTCGACATGCCCTCCGGTCCGGATGGTGGCCAGAAGGGCCGCGATTTCTGTGTCCTCTCCAGGTGGGGCCAGGATGGTGACCGAGCGTCCCACAATCTCGTCGTGGGCGTAGCCATACATCTGCTCCGCCGCTTGATTCCAGTCGGTCACCATGCCTGAGAGCGTCGTGGTGATGATGGCTTCACCGCTGGCTTCGACAATTGCGTCCAGCCGGGAGCTCGTCTCCTCGCTCCAGCGATTGGCTGTCACATCTTCGAGGAATCCCACCACGTGGGTCACCCCGCCCAATGCGTCCCGCACGGGAACCATGTGCACCGCGCTCCAGAAGGGGGTGCCATCATGCCGGTAGCTGAGTAACGTCTCAGTGTGCTCATGGGCCTCACGCACTGCCGTGGTCATCCGGGAAATGGCTGCGGGATCAGTGTCCGGACCCTGGAGCAACGGGTAATGCCGACCGAGAACCTCCTCGCTGCGGTAGCCGGTGAGGTGGGTAAAGGCGGGATTGACCGCGATGATCGGATACCCATCCTGGGCCGCGTCGACGACCATGATCGCGATGGGCGCCATGATAAAGGCCATCTCGGCGGCGCCGTCTCCAAAGCCCCCTACAGCGTCTGGGATGCGAGCGGGGTGATTGTGGTGAGACCCGTTATCCGGGTCACTATTCGAGCCAGTCATTCCGCAGCTTCTTCATGGAAAACACGACTACCACCCAGTGGCTTTCCGTCCGGTTTCAGCTCGGCAGCGTGCCAGTCCATGCTGAATCCTCAGTCATCTAGCCCCTGGGGGACCGTGCGGTCGACGTTATGGACGGGCGGAGCGTCGTCACGTGATGGATCAGCAGGGAAGCGAACGGTGAAGGTGGAGCCGGCACCCAGTCGACTGTCCACGGAAATGCTTCCCCCCATCAATGCCACGAGCCTCCTGACGATGGCCAGTCCTAGTCCTACGCCGCCAGACTGAGCCGGTATCCGGTTCTCGACTTGCCGGTACTCCTCGAAGATGTGCGGAAGAACTTCCGGTGCGATCCCGATACCCGTGTCGCGTACGGTGACCACAACCACATCATTTTCCGAATCAGCGGTGATGCGCACCGAACCCTGTCTTGTGAACTTCACCGCGTTACCGGCGAGGTTGGCGAGAATCTGATAGAGCCGCGTGGCATCACCAGGCACCGTAGGCAGGCTCGGCGAGATGTCGATCTGGAGGTCGAGTCCTTTCGCCAGAGCCTGCGGCGCCAGGTCCTGGCGCACCTGCTCCATGATCGCCTCGAGATCAACCGCCGTGGAGGCGAGTGGGACGTGACCGGCGTCGAGACGGGAGAGATCCAGCAGGTTGGTAATGAGATCCGTCATGCGCTGCGCTGCGCTTCGAATCGTGGTGATATCGTCGCGCTGCTCTAGGGTCAGAGATCCTTCCGGTCCCAGGAGGATGAAATCGGCGTAGCCCATGATCGACTGAAGCGGCGAGCGCAGGTCATGACTCATCACGGCCAGCACCACACTCTTCGCCCGGACCGCTTCCTCCGCGGCGTTCAGCGCCGCACGCAGCGCCACCTCTGCCTGTTTGCGTTCCGTAATATCCTGCGAAATGGCGACCATCGCGACGATCCGGCCCGCGTCATCACGCACGGGGGCGAGGGTTATTGCCACATCTCTACGGCGGCCGTCCCTGGTCTGCCGTATGGTCTCCGCTCCCCTGACCTGGCCTCCACCACGGACCTCGGCCAGGAATCCCTCGAGTTCCGCCGCTCGATCCGGAGGCACCAGTTTGCCGATAGAGCGTCCGACGATCTCCTCCTGCCGGTAGCCATACATTCGCTCAGCGGCGGCGTTCCAATCGGTCACCGTGCCCCCAAGGGTTGTCACGATGATCGCGTCTCCGCTTGCCTGGACAATGGAATCCAGGCGCGCCCACGCGTGGTTGCCCCATCGTCGTGCGGAGACATCCTCGATGTACCCCACGAAATGGAACAGGACTCCGGAGGGGTCTCGTGACGGAACAATCTGCACTTCGTTCCAGAATGGCGTCCCATCCTGGCGGTAGTTCAGGAGTGTCTCCGTGATCGCTTGTCCATTACGGATCGCCGCGGCAAGGCGTGCGACCGCGGCGGGATCGGTCTCCGGCCCTTGCAGGAAGCGGCTATTCCGTCCGATGGCCTCCTCCTGGTGATAGCCAGTGATGGTGGTAAAGGCGGCGTTTATGGCGATGATGGGCATGTCCGGCTGGTTCGGGTCTGTGATCACGATCCCGTGCGGCGCGGCATCAAACGCGACGGCCCAAAGGGAATCGTTGGTTCTATCCATCGGGAACATATCGGAACCCCAGCTGGACACGCGGATGAGAGGCGTCGCGCCAGTTCACCTTGGGAACAGGTCGTCTGTGCTCGACCAGGATGGAAACAGAACTTCCGTGAGGTAGCGATGCGCCCAGGCGTTCCCGAACATCTTTGCCAGCAGCCCAAGACCTTTGTCGTCAAGCCGGTGTGCCGCCGCATAGGCATCCTGGCCCGTCCGGACTGTTTCTGCCAGGTCTGGTTGGGGCCTGGCCGCGCGGACGAGGGAAACAAAGGCTTCCGGGTACGCGCGGAAGGCCGCTGCAGCGTTTTCGCTCTCAACGACATCCACGCGCGTGTACAGCACGTGCGGCGAGAACAACGCCGCACACCAAGCCGGAAGATCGCCCCCTCCAGGCAGCAGTGGCCGCGGGCCGAGGGCAGCACCAACGACGGCATTCATCGCTGCCCGCCCGGGTCCGGCAGGAAACACGGGCGACAGGTCGGCGGCGAGCATCGTCGGCCGCTCCCCCAGCGCGACCAGATCGGCACCAAGAATTGGCAGCACGTACGTTGGGTCCGCCAGCACCAACAGGTTTCCAATCTGCAGTCCGGCCCCCTGAACGGTAGCAAACCGCGCATAGCGGACCACCCCGCCAGCGTACGCCTTCGTCGTGATGGTGACTGGCGCGGACTTCCACTGCCCTGAAGCTGCTTGCAACTGGCTGGGGAGGTCCACGGGGCTCAGGGAGAGGCGATCGACGAGGAAACGCTCCGCTTCGTCGATCAGGTGCGTGGGATCACCAGAGGCGCTCACGACAGCACCTCGTAGCGTTCGACGACGCGGGATGCGGGATCAATCCGCAACCCGGGGAGTTGGGCAATCGCCCGATGGGCCTGTCGGAAAGCGGGATGGGCGCGATAGGCCTCATAGGCGTCTTCGTCGGTCCACCGCGTGACCACGACGAACTCCTCCGGCCGATCAACATGCCGCAGAATCTCGACCCCGAGGCAGCCAGGCAGCGCGTCGACGAGTCCTGTCCGTTTCCGGTACCGGTCCGCAAGGGCATCCGCATTACCGCCAACAACGCGAATGCGTGAGGTGATCACAATTATGAGCCCACCTCTGCAAGCGCGTCGATGGCGCCCCGGAGCACAGTGCGAGCAGCCACCAGGTCATCGTCCCGGTATTCCGCCAGGGCATTGTCGATCGCCAGCAATTCGTGGCGCAGGAGACCCGCCGGCTTGCCCAGCGAGACGAAGAACTGATCCGTCCAGCGAACGTGCGCGACAAACAGTTCCGGGCGTCCGAGGGCCAGGGCATCCGCCAGGTAGGACAGGTGGTATGACACATCGTCCCGGACCTGCGCCTCGTCGTCGTCCGTGACCGATGACGTGAGTCTCTGCGTCTTAAGCAGGTCCGTGACCGCACGTACGGCAAGTGCTTCTGCGGTGGTGTTCAGGGTGCCCGCGGGACCTTCCCTGTAGACCAGGGCCGCGACAGCCGTATTGAGGTAGTGCCGTGCCGGGTGCATATCGGGGCCGTCGGTCGGGTCAATGAGGTCGCTGAGCAGGACGAAGTTGTCGGCCAGGTGGCGCGTACACATGCCGCGGCTCGTCAGCACAACCTGGAGCCATTGGGCGTACTCACGCAGCAGATCGGGATGCTGCGCTTGCAAGGCCAGGACGAGATGCTCGAGGTGATGACGTTGGTCGTCCAGCGCAGCACGCCGGCCACGGTCTCCATACCGCGCGTCCCAGAACGGGTTCGTGTACATGCCCGCAACAGCCGCGGCAGCCAGGTCGTCGATGCGGGCCGTGATTTCGTCTGCCACACGGGCATGGTCGCTCATGCTGAACTCTCGCGATCCTAGTCGACTTCATCACCTTCGAGCGCGTCAAGTGCGCGATCGAGATCACGCCCCACGACGAGATCGGCTGCTGGTATCAGGGCCGGGTCAGCCGCCCGTCCGCCGACGATCATGTACAAACCGGGTTCCTGGTCCTTCAATTGAGCAACGAGTGCCGCTGTCGCTGGCACGCGCTGGGGAGTCGCGACAGACAGGGCCACGACCCGGGCGGTGGAGGACCTGACGGCATCGAGAAATTCCTCAGCCGTTGCGGACGGCCCAAGATCGGTGACCGTCCAGCCGCGCTGACGCAGGGCGAGACTCACGATCTTCGCGCCAAGGGCGTGACGCTCTCCATGCGCACAGCCAACCACTGCGGATACCGCCTTGCGTCGTCCAGGAGCGGGTTCGTGGGCAAGGACGTCGAGGGCACCTGTGCACAGCGCGGTAATGACATGCTCCTGGGTCACGCTGAGGTGTCCTGTTTGCCATTGTCTCCCGGTTTCGACGAGGAGCGGATCCAGGAAGGTGATCGCCACCCCCACCGGATCCAGACCCGAACGCAGCAATGCCTGTGTCGTCTGACCTACGACCTGCTCATCACCGGCGAGGACCCGCTGCAATGTGGTGCTGATGAGATCGGCTCCGGATGGTGTCAAGGTCGTGGTGGAGGCAGGCACGTCATTCCCTCATTGTGGGGAGGACAAGAGAAGAGGTAGCGTGTGCTTTCGTCTTGCTTTGCACCACGAGTTTCTTCACGGACTGACATGGACGGAACCTCCTTCCTTCTGCTTTCTCAACGATGACACATCTCGCTTTGCCCGTGTCAACAGAGTAGGAATTCACAGAGTAGTGCTGGACGTTCGTACAACAAAGGTTGTCTTCGGGACACCACGAATCAGAATAGAGGACGGAGCATGTCGAATGTGGTACTCCTCGGGGGAATACGTGCCAAAAACCTGACAAGATACCTGTCGCTCGGAATCTCGACCCTGGTGCAAGTCCGGACGGGGGTCATTCGTCACGAGCTGAAGCATGGATCCCAGCAAGAAGGGCTTCGCCAGAAAGGGAACATCGGATGGGCAGAAGTCGGTCTGGTACGCACGCATGAGGATGCAGGGGATGGGGCCCGGGTTCTGCATCACCTGCACACAGGGTGCCTTGTGGATCGCTGTCGTGTGCCTCTGTGGTGATAATCAAGCCGGTGCCTGTTGGGGTCTAGGAGAGTGTGTTGGCACACCCCGCATTGCACGCCAGGCAATATCCGGAGGCGTCTCACAAACGACCCTGCCTGTTGAAAAACTCCTCAGGAGCACGCCATGGGACGCAGGAGGGCACTTGGCGCGCCTCCAAGCGCGATCGAACCTACGCAAAACGAAGCGAGCGTAAAGACTGATGGGCCGCCATAATCCGCTCATGGCGGCATCACCGGAACTATCTGTTGCTGGGGCATCACTCCTCGCGACCAAACGGTATGTTCCACAGCGTCGGCACCAGCGGGTGTCTCGCTCACGGCTTCTCAGGCGGCTGGACCAGGGGCGAGCGCGAGAACTGACCCTTGTCGCCGCGCCGGCTGGGTCTGGTAAGACCACCCTCCTTGTGGATTGGCTCGGAGTTCGCAGAGCAGATCCCTTGGCCATCGCCTGGGTGTCGCTCGATCCGCATGACAACGATCCTGCGCGCTTCTGGATGTACGTGGTGACGTCACTTCACGAAGCAATGCCGCATGTCGGGAAGAACGCTCTGGCTTGCCTGCAGGCGAGTCAGCCCCCACCCATGACCGACGTCCTGACGACCGTCATCAATGACCTTGTCGCCGTTGACGATGACGTTGTCCTCGTCCTGGACGATTACCACGTCATTCAGAGCCAGCCGATCCACGAGGCATTGATCTTCCTGCTCGACCACCTTCCGACCCAACTCCACCTCGTCATCGCCACACGCGAAGACCCACCACTGCCACTTGCCCGACTCCGCGCACGGGGGCAGCTCACCGAGATCCGGGCTGCTGATTTGCGGTTCACGCCCGATGAGGCCGCCACGTTCCTCGACACCGTGATGGACGTGCATCTTTCGGCCGACGACGTCGCGGCGCTGGAAGCGCGCACCGAAGGTTGGATTGCTGGACTCCAACTGGCGGCTCTATCGCTGCAAGGACGGACCGATGTCTCTGGGTTCATCCAGGGGTTTGCCGGTGATGACCGGTACATCGTTGACTACCTGATTGACGAGGTCTTGCTGCAGCAGCCTGACACGACTCGCCGCTTCCTGCTGGAGACAGCCATCCTCGATCGCTTGAGTGGACCGCTGTGCGATGCCGTAACGCGTCGCAACGACGGGGATGTCGTGCTCCGGACGCTGGAGCGCAGCAATCTCTTTGTGGTGCCACTGGACGACGCCCGGCGCTGGTACCGCTACCACCATCTCTTCGCCGCGGTTCTCCATGCGCGGTTACAGGCCGAGCATCCTGACCAGGTGGCGACCCTGCATCAGCGGGCAAGTGCCTGGTATGAGGCCGCAGGTGTCCTGCCTGACGCGATTCGTCACGCCCTGGCCGGAGGGGATGCCGCACGGGCGGCGGACCTTGTGGAACTCGCGACGCCGATGATGCGCCAGGCCCGCCAGGAAGCGACCTTGCTGGGCTGGTACCGCTCGCTACCCGATGACGTCATGCGTTACCGACCCGTCCTGAGTGCTGGGTATGCCTCCGCATTGCTCAGCACCGGGGAGTTGGCTGGCGTTGAGGACCGGCTGCAAGCGGCGGAACAGTGGCTCGTAAGGGCTTCCGTGACGGCGACGTCGCCTGATCAAATCACGAGCACCATGATCGTTCGTGATCATGAGGAATTCCGCCGTCTCCCGGGAGTGATCGCCATCTTTCGTGCTGGACAGGCCCTGGCACTCGGTGATCTGACCACCGGTAGGGTTCATGCCCAAGACGCGCTTGAGCGCCTGGATGCGGACGATCTGGTGTGGCGCGGGGCGGCGGCGTCGATCCTGGGCCTGGCAGCCTGGACAAGTGGGGATCTGGCCGCGGCGTATGCGTCGTATGCCGAGGGCATGCAGCTTCTGCAGCAGGCCGGCAACATCCCGGATGCCGTCGCGGGAGCCATCACCCGAGCCGACATCCGGATGGCCCAGGGGCGGCTCCGTGACGCGAAACGGATCTACGAGCGGGGCTTGCAGCTGGCAACCGAGGGGCAAGCGTCCGTCCTACGCGGCGCGGCGGATATGCACGTTGGCCTGAGTTCGATCCATCGCGAGCATGGGGACCTGGACCTGGCGATGCAGCATCTCCAAATCAGTCAGACCCTGGGGGAGCATCTCGGATTTCCGCAGTATCCGTACCGCTGGTGCGTCGCGACGGCCCGCATCCAGGAAGCGCGAGGCGACATGGACGGTGCGCTCGATCGCTACCGTGAGGCCGAACGCCGGTACACGGGCGACTTCTCGCCGAACGTATGCCCGATCGCGGTAAGGATGGCCCGGGTGCACATCATCCAGGGCCGGCTGGATGAGGCGCAGGCGTGGGCGCGGGATGCCGGGGTGTCGGTCAATGATGACCTCAGCTACCTGCACGAATTCGCCCATCTCACCCTGGTGCGGCTGCTCCTGGCCCAGGCTGCGCAGGACGGTGATGCTCACTCCCTGGCCGAGGCCATCGGCCTTCTGGAGCGTCTCTTGCACGCGGCTGAAATGGGTGAGCGGTGGGGGAGCGTGATCGACATCCTGGTGGTGTACGCCCTCGCCTGGGAGCAGGGTGGTGATCTGCCGGCGGCATGGGCATCACTTGAACGCGCGCTGACCCTGGCGGAGCCAGAAGGCTACCTGCGGACCTTCGTGGATGAAGGGGTCTCCATGCGCCGGCTCTTGCCCCACGCGACGGAGAACGCAAGGACACGCTCCTACGCGCGACGGCTGCTCCAGGCCTTCGAAGAACCTGCACCGTCTCCCACGCTTGAGAAGCCGGCGACGTCGAGCCTGGTAGAACCGCTCACCACTCGGGAGATCGAAATCCTGCGGCTGATCGCCGCGGGCCTGCGGAACCAGGAGATCGCGGACCAGCTCTTCATCAGCCTGCCGACGGTCAAGCGGCACGTCGCCAACGCCTATGGCAAGCTGGAGGCCACTCACCGCACGGAAGCCGTGGCCCGGGCGCAGGCGCTGAACCTGCTGTAGGCCAACCTCGTCACCTCCGTTTTCGGATGCTGAACTGCATCCCCTCCTGCACCTTTCGGCTGATGCGACAGGCTCCCTGCCGTCATAGGGTGTCTGCGTATCCCGGATGGATGCGGTGCACGGGAGGAATGACTATGCGCGATACCTATCAGATTCTCGTGGGCGGCCACCTCGACGACCGCTGGGCGGACTGGTTTGACGGTCTCACAGTCCAGCGGCAGGACGACGGTACGACCTTGTTGATGGGCGCGATCGTCGATCAGGCGGCGCTGCATGGCGTCATTGCCCGCATCCGTGATCTCGCCCTGCCCCTGCTCTCAGTCCAGCGGATGGAGAGTTCGCTTACCTGCGGAGACGGTTCGGCGTGCTCCGACGGCTAACTACACCCCCAGGTGCATCCCCGTCTGCACCTTTCGGCTGATCCGGCAAGCGGCCATGCGCCATAGGCTGGGTCTTGACAGGTGAGTCATCCCGGGATGACTCGTAAGGAACAGAAAGGCGATCACCTGATGTCACTACGCACCATGGCCAGCGTCACGGGCTGGCTCTTCGTCATCACCTTCATCACCTCGATTCCGGCGGCGTTTGTGCTCTACCCCCCGTTACTGAATGACCCCAACTACATCATCAGTGCTGGCGCGGACATGAGCGTGAAGTTGGGGGCGTTCCTGGAAGTGATCCTGGTGGTCGCCAATGTCGGCACCGCGGTCGTGCTCTATCCGCTCATCAAACGGCAGAACCAGTTCGTCGCCGTCGGCTATGTGGCTGCACGGGTCGTGGAATCGACGATCATCGCGGTCGGCATCATCAGCCTCCTGTCGGTCGTGACCGTGCGCCAGGAGTTCGTGGGGGTTGTCGGAGCCGATGCCGCCGCGCTCGTCCCCATCGGGCGTGCGCTGGTCGCGATCCATGACGCGACGTTTATGCTCGGGCCCGGCGTCCTCGCCCCCCTCGGGAACGGGATCTTGCTGGGCTACCTGATGTATCGCTCCGGCCTCGTCCCGCGGGGTCTGGCCATGCTGGGACTCATCGGCGGTCCCCTGCTCCTCGCGTCGTTTGTCGGCGTGCTGTTCGGGGCGTTCGCGCAACTCTCCCTGCCGGCAGCCATCGCCACGATTCCGGAGTTCGTGTGGGAGCTGTCGCTCGGGATTTACCTCATCGTCAAGGGGTTCAAGCCGTCCCCGATTCTGGCAGGCTTTGCCCGCGAGGTGGAGCCTGAGCTCGCGCCTCTGCCGCAGACTGCGCTCAGTGGTGCTCGCGCGTAGTCCGTCGGGGAATCGGATTGGTCTGACTGGAGGGGTGGCGCGGCCGCCCCTTCAGTAGTGAAACAGAGTGAGAAAGCCCGAACCCATGAAGACGATGCCGAGAGCACAGCACACGCCGCCGGTCGGTTTGGCATTGGCGAGTCTGTCGTTGGCCATGTTGCTGGCCTCGCTCGGCACGAGTAGCGCCAACGTGGCCTTGCCGGCCGTGGCGCAGGCGTTCAGCGCCTCCTTCCAGGCCGTGCAATGGGTCGTGCTGGCGTACTTGCTCGCGACGACGACATTGATCGTCAGTGTGGGTCGCCTCGGCGACATTGTCGGCCGCCGGCGGCTCCTGCAGGTTGGGTTCGTGCTGTTTGCTATCGCGTCGCTGCTGTGCGGTATTGCTCCAACGCTCTGGATGTTGATTGCCGCCCGAACGCTGCAAGGACTTGGCGCGGCCATCCTGATGACGCTGGCCCTCGCTCTTGCCCGTGATGCGGTGCCCCAGCACCAGACCGGCAGGGCGATGGGCCTGTTAGGAACAACCTCTGCGATTGGTACGGCCCTCGGCCCATCACTTGGCGGTCTCCTGATCTCCGCGCTCGGGTGGCGCGCCATCTTCATCGTCAACGTGCCGCTGGCACTGGTGACACTGGTGCTCGCCTGGCACGCCTTGCCCGCCGATTCCGGCACGGTATCGATGCCGCAGCATGCGTTTGATGTGCGGGGGACGCTGTTGTTGGCAATGACGCTCGGTGGGTACGCGCTGGCCGTGACGATAGGCCGTGGGAGTTTTGGCGCGCTCAACCTGGTCCTGCTCACCCTGGCCATGGCTGGACTGCGGCTCTTCGTGGCGTCCCAGGCGAACGCCGCTTCCCCGCTCGTGCCTGTGCATCAGGTTCGTGAACCGGTGCTGCGGGCTGGCCTCATGATGAGCGCACTGGTGGCGACTGTGATGATGGCGACGCTGGTGGTGGGTCCGTTCTATCTCGCCCGTACCCTTAGGCTTGATGCAGCGTTGGCTGGCTTGGTGATGTCTGTTGGACCGCTCGTGGTGGTGGTCACGAGTGTGCCGGCTGGCCGCGTGGTGGATCATCTGGGCGCGAGCTGGGTCACCCGCCTGGGGCTGCTCGCCATGCTCGGCGGCTCCCTGCTGCTAGCAATAGCCCCCGCAAGTTTCGGCGTGACTGGCTACGTCGTTCCGATTGCGCTCACCACCCTCGGCTACGCGGTATTCCAGACGGCCAACACGACCTTGATCATGCAGGACGTGTCTGAGGATCAGCGCGGCGTCACGTCAGGCCTGCTCAATCTGTCACGCAATCTCGGCCTGATGACCGGAGCATCCGTGCTGGGTGCCGTCTTTTCGTTCGCTGCGGGCACGATGGACATGACGATCGCAACGCCAGAGGCCGTCGGCAGGGGTCTGCGGACGACGTTCGCCGTCGCAGCTGTGCTGATCGTCATTGCGCTTGGCGTTGCCATCATGGGCCGCGCACCAGCCGTGAGTGAAACGTTGCCTGTAGGTATGCCGAATACGTAGATATGCCGTGAGAAGCGGCGAGTCGCCAATTCTGATGGGGGCACCATAGTCCTATCCCAAAACGACGGTCTTGGAGACCATCATGAGCGGATAACAGTCCTTTGGCGAGGCGCCTACTGAATCCTCTGGGGCCTGGACCGACCGCATGCGCGCGGCATTAATGGAACTTGCGGGGATGGCGTAGGACGTGGCCCACGGGCTTGGCGGTGATGGCTCTCGGACCACGACGTAGTACGTCCCGCCGCGTTCAGCAACCAGGAGCAGGTCGTGCGCAGCCAGCTCTGGGAGTACGCCGGGTTTCGTCTCAAAGGTTACCCGCACGCTTGCAGGCGATGTGCCGGTGAGGAGGTCCACCGCTGCCAGTTCTGCCGCCGCACCGGTCGTCACGAGGGCGGTGAGCAAATAGGTTATGAACACCAGCACAAGCGGCACCACGTGATGGGCGCGGATCTCGGTGAGCAGGTAGTGGCGCTGCCATCCTAGCCACACCACGTAGAGCAGGAGCGCGGCCCCGGCGTAGATGAGCACGCTCGTGATCTCGGCCAGGACCGAGCGATGTGGGAGTTCCTGGACTTGCGCGCTCGTTGCGGCCTTCAGCAGCAAGGGGAACACAACGAGGAGATTCGTCACGATCGGCAGGAGGCGAGGGAAGCGCGTCCTGGCGTGAGCGATCCATGCCCCAGGAGGTCGAGACGGTGTGGCGATCACTCGGTAGGTCATCACGGCAATCAGCACGGTGAGCGGATAGTCCAGCAAGCCCCAGAGCGCATGCACCGCTTGCAGCGCCACGTACGGTGGGGGGAGATCGGGTGGGATGACCTCGAGGGCGAGCCGGCCGTAATAGCCATCGACGTAGACCCAGCCGACGAGGTAGAGCGCGGCCGAGGAGACGACGGCGATGATGACCGACTCGGCAACGCGCCGGATGGTCTCGAGTGACGGTGATCGCGTGGCATCATCCACAAGTGCGACCTCAGGACGTAGCAGACGATTTTGGCAGCCGTCTGACAGTGCTGACCAGCCAGAGCATCCAGACGACGCTCACGACCCAGGTAGCCACGATGGCGATCGACACGGTTGACGAGAAGCCTTCCACGCCAACGAGCCAGCCTTGGACCAGGTAGATGAGACCGGAGAGGGCAACCAGGGCACCCAGCAGCCAAGAGGTCCAGGCAGATCGCATGATGGCAAAGCCGACCAGGAGGAGCGCCAGACCAAGGGCATAGTCGTGGTAGCTGCGCAGCCCCCATTCAACCCAGCGGATTGCCTCCGCACTGGCAAAGCGCGCCGCCTGCTCCCCTGCCGGTGCATTCACCCAGGCGAGGTCCGTCTGCTTGTTGGCAATCCCGTCTACCGCCTGGAGGCCGCCGTAGAGCGCCAGTGCGGCTACGGCCGAAGCGGCACCCAGGCGGCCGGCCCACCAGGCTGCGGCATCCTGCATGTCCACAGACAAAGCCAGAATGAAGAGGCCGCCGAGCAGGATCGCCGTCGCGGCGAACTGACCGGCATGCACAACGGTCCAAGTGTTGCTGGCAGCGTACGCGGCGAAGATGGCGTGGTGGTTGTTTGCGTCGCCCCCAGCGTGAAACTGGGTGATGGCGATGTACAGGAGTTGCCCTGCGAGCAGGAGCGCGGTCGACAGGTGCAGCGACGGGCGGGCGGTATCGTTCATGACCATGCTCCTTTCTCCTGCAGTGAGGCACACACCTGGCATCATCGTAAACGGCAGGCATCCTACCAAGGGCTGCCTCAGGGGCGTGCGTCCTGCTCTGCGTTGAGCGCCTCCTACAGCCGCATCAGTTCGTCATGGCGCGATCAAACTCGCAGAGTGCAGCGGTCGCGTCCGCGATAATCCAGGCACACGCAAGTGTCCCGCTACGGGGCGATGAGCCGGCACCGGCAACAGAGGGCATGACGCCTTCCGCGGATAGGCTGGCGCTCAGCTGGCGGCACTGGCTACGACGGCTCACCGGGGGCGGGTAGCGGCATGGGCATCATCATCGTAGTCCTGGTTGCAGCGATGCTGTTTCGCTGGTCCGGTGATGCCTGGGATGTCGTGGCCGGCAAGCTCCTGCTGGTCGTAGTGCTCTACCTGGCGGCGATCTACGTCGTGTTCGGCGTCTGCATTGGCGGACGATCCTGATCGACCAGAGACGTGTTCCTGGAACATGCTGAAACCCCTGTACGCGACGTTGCGCCGGTACACCATCCGCGGATGAGCGCGAGGTCGCGGGCGTCGACCTCGCGCTGCGGTTGCAGGGGTGAGGGGCGTGTCCAATGATGCCGAAGCATCTCCGCGCCAGCGTCACGCTTTGCATGGCGGAGTGGGCGTCGTGCTCAAGACGACGCCCACTCGTGGCTCACGTGTGCGTCATCACGTCTGTGCTGCGAGGTCACGGAGACCGCGCCAGCGTCGGCTATCCACTGAGATAGCGGTTCATGCCGAACCAGAACGCCATGACGACGATGAGTGCGACGATGTACATCACCACCACGTCCATTACCGTTCCCTTAGGTGTTCGTGACTCTGGCTCCAAACGTCCTGCCGGCTGCGCGCCCTGCGCGTCCCGTCCCGCTCGTGTTCTCGCCCTGGGCGAGGCGGCATCCGGGGTGCAGGGCGCGTGCCATGCCTACGACGAGGTCTGGTGAGGCCCAGCCCCAATCGCCTGCTGGCCACCTCCGGCCGTGACGGCGATCTTCTGCGGCTTGGTCCACTCCGCCTTCGGCAGCGTGATGCGGACGATGCCGTGCTCAAACGTCGCCTCAGCCTTACTCGCATCAACCTCGAAGGGCAGGCTCACCGTCCGCTGGAACTGCCCCGACCACACCTCGCGCAGATACCACGTCGCCTGCTGGCCCTGCTCGCTCTCGGTTACCTCTGGCACCGAGCCGGAGAGGGTAAGCGTGTTGTGGGTGTAGGTGATCTCGAGGTTCTCGGGCGTCATCCCCGGCACCGCCGCGATGACGATCGCTGCATCCGGCGTGGCATAGAGATCGAGGGGCACGGGGCGGGCCATCGCCTGAGCATCGCCACCCCAACGGGAGCGCGTCCCTCCTGCGGGGACGACGCTGTCGGTCAGCAGCTGATTCATGGCGTCGCGCAGCAGCACGAAATCGGAACTGAGGGGGAACTGACTGACCATCTGCCTTACCTCCATCGCGCAATCCAAGCGAACCTGAACCGAACGACAGTGGCCGTAGGTTGGCCGATCCGTCTGCGCAACAACCTATCACAATGCGCACGAGACGTCAAGGATTTTATGCGAGGCGTATCAACTACGGGCGATGATGACCCGGGTGGCTGGCGTCAGCTCCCCCACCTGCCGCGCCACTTCCAGCCCCCCCAGGTCGGGCATCTGCAGATCGAGGATGGCGACATCCGGCCGCGCGTCGTGGATCAGGGCCAGGGCGGTCAGGCCATCAGCCGCTTCCCCCACGACCTGGCACCCCTGGTCCGCCTCCAGCAGCGTGCGCAGTCCCTGCCGCACGATGGCGTGATCATCCGCCAGCACCACCCGGATCATGTCGCTCCCCCTGGGAACGCCCACGACGTGGCCGTCGTCAACGCGCCGGTCGGGACGACAACGGGCAGTTCCGCCGTGATGCTCGTGCCCTGCCCAGGGGTGCTCTCGATCTCCAGTGCTCCTCCCAGCAACGCCACCCGCTCCCGCATGCCTCCCAGGCCACGGGTGATGCTGACCTGTCCCAGATCGAAGCCCTGCCCATCGTCGCGGACCACGATGGTCAGCGTGTCATCGGCCAGCAGATGAACCGTCACGGTCTCGGATCGTGCATGGCGCGCCGCATTCGTGAGCGCCTCCTGCACCACCCTGAAGGCGGTGATCTCCACTTCGGGCGCGAGCCGCTCCTCCAGCCCTTCATGCCGGAGGGTGACCTGGATGCCGGTCTGTTGCTGATAGCGCGCAAGGTGCCACTCCAGCGCGGCGATGAGGCCGTAGTGATCGAGCACCGCCGGCCGCAGGTCCATGGAGAGCTGGCGGACCTGCTCGGTGAGTACGGAGACGGTCTGCTTCGCCTCCTCGAGCGCCTGGAGGCCCGCGGTACCAGTGGCCGAGGCCAGCTGGAAGTTGAGGCCGGTGAGCACCTGGCCGATCTCGTCGTGCAGTTCCCGCGCCAGGTTCCGCCGTTCCTCCTCCTGCACGAGCAGGAGCCGGTGGGACAGGGTGCGCAACTCCCGCGTGGCCGCGGCCACCTCGGCCTCCAACTCCTCGCGCCGCCACTCCTCGTCCGCCCGCCGGGCGTCTTCGGCCAGCACCCGCGCGGTGACATCCTGCCCGACCTTGAAGGCCCCCTCCTCGCCGTGCCGCGCATAGGTCATGCCGTCGATGAAGACCCGGGTGCCGTCCTTGCGCTGGTGCCAGCGGATGTTGGGGGCGACGCCGTCCGTCAGGGCTGCACGGAACTCCCCTTCCGGCACACTGGCTGCCCGGTCTTCCGGGGTATAGGTGATGTCGATCACCTGCCCAACGGCCTCCGCGGCGGTCCAGCCAAAGACGTGCTGCGCTCCCGCTGGCCAGGTCTCGACACGTCGCTCGGCATCGATACTGAAGATGGCGTAGTCGGTGGCCTGCTCGACGATGCGCCGGTAGCGCTCCTCGCTCTGCGCCAGTGCCGCTTCCGCCTGCCGTCGCTCGGTCAGGTCACGGCTGATCTTGGTGAACCCGACCAGGTTCCCGGCCTCGTCCCGGACGGCGGTGGCGATCTCGTTGCCCCAGAAACACGCCCCGCTCTTGCGTACGCGCCAGCCCTCGCTTTCGGAGCGGCCGGTGCGTGCGGCTTCCGCCAGGATCCGGTCTGGCACGCGGGCGGCTTGATCCTCGGGGGTGTAGAAGAGCGAGAAGTGCTGGCCGACGATCTCCTCAGGGGTATAGCCCTTGACGCGCTCGGCCCCCTCCGTCCACTCGATGACGACGCCGTCAGGATCCACCAGGAAGATGGCGTAGTCGGGCAGGTTCTCCAGCAGGGTCGCCAACCGTTCCTTGCTGGCCCGCAGGGCCTCCGTCGTCCGTTTGCGCTCCGTGATGTTGGTGAAGAGCACGGCCACTTGCCCCGGCTCCTGGGCGGGGTAGACGTCAGCCTCCATCCACAGGTCGATCCCCGCCACATACGCTTCGAACCGCTCGGCCTTCCCGGTCGCCACTACCCGGTCGTAGCGTGCGATGATCTCCGGCTCGGCATCAGGCACGAGCTCCAGAATCGTCTTGCCCACGGGGTCCAGGAGGCGCGTGTGACGCAGAAAGGCCGGGTTCACATCCAGGAACCGGAAATCACTGGGCGCACCCGGGGGAGTGGTGACCTTCTCGATGACGCACAAGCCCTGGTCCATCGCCGCAAAGAGCATGCGGTACTGCTCCTCGCTGGCGTGCCGGGCCCCGTCCATCGAGGCAGCCACGGCCGAGAAGGGGAGCGTGGAATCCGTTGTGCCGGGATCTGGGGACGTGCTTGGGGGCATGCGAGGCTCCGCCTAAGGACAGGCTGGTCGAGAAGACAGGCTAACCAGTGCTGTGTGATCTTGCAGGAAGTGCGCCGCGCCGGGACGTGGTGTCAGCAGGAGCCTCTGTCTCCGAGCTTCACCGCCGCCCCAGTCTCACAAACGACCCCTACAGCGACACTTGAGTTTTCCTTGTTGATCGTGGCCTTTGTGGGCGCAGTGCCTTGCAATCGATGCCGGCAAAACGCCGGATAATCGGCCGTTGCACTACTTCATTTTTGACGGTTCCGTCTGGCCGTATAGGCCTTCCGGCAGCAGCCCACGACCCGCGGCATAGCGCACCAGCTCGGTCTGGTTCGCCAGGCCCAGTTTGCGCAGGACATTGGTGCGGTGGGTCTCGGCGGTGCGGGGCGAGATGGCGAGGCGTTCTCCCATCTCGGCGTAGCTCATGCCTTGCGCCGCCAGGTGCAGCACCTCCCGCTCCCGATTGCTCAGCAGGTCGTAGCGGTCCAGTGGCGCCTGCTCCTTCGCCATGTCCGCATAGGCAGCGAGGGCCCGTTGCGCCAACCGCTCGCTCAGGAAGT
>JAESGR010000380.1_pt1 | contig 40038 bp, 39 predicted proteins | sample 9269771 | NCBI WGS metagenome assembly JAESGR01 (sample SAMN15739572, study PRJNA653492) | algae metagenome | isolation source: Chroococcus sp. CMT-3BRIN-NPC107 and co-occurring heterotrophs from well... | place: USA: Clark Mountains Wilderness, California | collected 2010-04-18 | reverse complement strand
GATCACCCGGGCGATCCAGGCAACATCCTCGTTCGCCCAGGATTCTTCCTGTCCAGCGGGGAGATCGACCACGACTCGCTGCGCCGTCCTGCGGGACAGCATGCCCAAGTGCAGTTTGCCCTTGCGGTCACAAAGGAGGATCCGATCGCCGCGGCGGGTCGATGAAGAGGGAGAAATTACCAGCACGTCGCCGCGCCGCCAGCAGGGTGTGAGATCCTCGCTCAGTTCCAAGGCGTAGGCGTGGCTGTCGTCCAGACCGGGGAAGTCGACATCCTCCCAGCCCTCACCGACAGGAAATCCCGACGCATCGAAGACCTGACCCGACATCGCACGGTCGATCGGCAGGGAGCGCAGCCGGCGCGAAATCGGCGCTGGCTCGCCATCGTCCTCGCCGCTCATCAGCGCCACGAAGACCGACATGGGCGTAGACGTGGCCTCCAGGATCTTCGCGATGCTTTCGGTCGAGGGCCAGCGTGCCTTTCCCTGCTTGGTCGCGCGCTTGCTCTTGTTGAAGGTTGTCGGATCGAGACCGGCCCGCTTTGCCAGGCCCGAGGCGGAAAATCCATTCTTGGCGGCTAGGCGGTCAATGCCGACCCAGACGTCCTTATGCGTCATCATAGGAAACAGCTCCGCACACTTATTCTCGCATCATCGTAGTAGGAACATCATCTTGACGATCGGCGATCCTGTCACTAGGCTCATGATCCTATAATCTGAGACCGAGTGTCATGATCGAGACCACCCCCTCCGACGCGCTCGTCGTCTTTGAAGATCGTTCCGACAGTCGCTGGCTCACCTGGCTGAGACCAGGCTTTCGCCATTGCTACTGCCTCGTACGTGCGGAACGCGGCTGGATCCTAATTGATCCGCTTCTACGCAGTCTTCACGTCTCCTGGCTAGATCTGCCGAAAGAATTCGATCTCGTCGAGCACTATGTCGGCTTGGGCAGGATTGTCATCACCGGGCGATGCCCAAGCTTTCAGGCAGCGTTTGCCCGACTGTATCCGGTCACTTGCGTCGAGATCGTCAAACGCACGCTCGGGTTGGGTCATGTCAGAGCTTGGACACCCTACCAGTTGCATCGGGCTCTCGTGGATCTGGGTTGGCGACTACACAAGCCCAGTTGACGTTGTCCAGTAATAGGAATATTGTCTCTATATCAGCGCAACTGCGCAATGCGGTCCTAGCCTGGAGCCCCCAATGCCTGTCGTCGATCTCGATCTCGACCAGCGTTACCGCAGGGCCCGCGAACGGCGGCGGCAGTTCGAGCCGGTCTGGCGGGACTGCCTCGCCTACACGATGCCGCAGCGTGGGCGTGGGCTGGAAAGCGCACCGGGCCGCGGCAGCGAGCGATTGTTCGATGCGACGGCCGCGGATGCGGTCGAGCAGCTGGCAGCCAGTCTGCTGGGCGAACTGACGCCGCCATGGTCCGCCTGGTTCGGCCTGCGTGCCGGCTCGGATGTTCCCAAGCAGGACCAGCCCGCGGTCACGGAGGCGCTGGAAGAGGTGGCTGCCAGGGTGCAGTCGCACTTCGACCATGCGAATTTCGCCGTCGAGATCCACCAGGCTTTTCTCGATCTGGTCACGCTCGGAACGGCCACGCTCCTGTTCGCGGAAGCACCTCCGGGCCGGACCTCGTCGTTTCGCTTCACCGCCATCCCTGCGGCAGAGATGGCGATCGAGGAGGACATCGATGGATCCGTGAACGGCCATTTCCGCGCGACCTGCATGCCTCTGTCCTCGCTGCGCGTCCGCTGGCCGCAGGCTCCCCTGCCAGCCGAGCTGATGGCCGCCGATGGCAGCCAGTCCTGCCGGGTCGTCGAAGCCGTGGTGCCGGTCGGGCGGGGGTTCCAGTATCGTGCATGGCTCACCGATGACGAGGAGACCGGCCGCCCTGTCGCCAGCCTCGCGGAGGGTCAGTTCGACCATTCGCCGTTCATCACCTTTCGCTGGATGAAATCGGCCGGCGACGTCTACGGCCGCTCCCCGATGATGACCGCGCTGCCGGACGTGCGTACCGCCAACAAGGTCGTGGAACTCATCCTCAAGAATGCGTCGATCGCCGTCACCGGCATCTGGCTGGCCGAGGATGATGGCGTGCTCAATCCGGCCAACATCAAGCTGATCCCCGGCAGCATCATTCCCAAGGTCGTGGGCTCCGAGGGCCTGAAGCCGTTGGAGATGCCCGGACGCTTCGATGTCAGCCAGCTCGTGCTGGACGACCTGCGCGCCCGGATCCGCCACACCCTCCTGGTCGACCGCCTGGGTCCCATGCAGGACGCGCGGATGACGGCAACCGAGGTCCTGGAGCGCTCGGCCGAGACGACCCGTCTCCTCTCTGCCGTGTTCGGCCGGCTGCAGTCCGAGCTGCTGACGCCGCTCGTCGCCCGCGGCCTGGCGATCCTGGCCAGGCGCGGCGAGATCGAGGACACCCGCCTGGACGGACGCGCCATGGAGCTACGCTACAGCTCGCCGCTCGCCCGGCGCCAGTCACGGCTGGACGTGCAGAATGCGCTCCTCTGGCTGGAGACCGTCCGGCAGATGGGCGATCCCGCCAGCAGCGTGGTCGATCTGCCCGGTGCCGCCCGCTGGCTCGGACACTCGCTGGGCGTGCCGTCCCAGCTGATCCGCGAGCAGGCAGATCTGGATGCCTTCAATGCCGAGTTCCTGCGGGAGATCATGTCGTGAGGGACAGCCCGCCCGCGGATGCCGCGCAAGGCGGAGGGGAGGACCTGGCACAGTGCGCCGCCCGCCTCTTCGCCTCCCAGGACGGGCAGCGGCTGCTGACGCATCTGGAGAAGGTGTTCCTCCTCCGGCGCGTGCCACCCCAGACGAGTGACCAGGAGCTGCGCCACATCGAGGGCCAGCGCAGCCTGGTCGCCCACCTCCAGTCTCTCGCAGCCCGCGGCCGCAGCCGCTGACCGTCCATTTCGGACCAATCGAGGCTCGTTCACCATGGAACAGGAAAACGTCGTCACCGACCCTGCGGTCATGCCGGAAGCCGGGGACATGACGCAGGCCGAGGTCGCGGCACCGCCGCCGGATGCATCCGGCCTGGAAGGGCCGATGATGGAGGTCCCGGAGAAGTTCCGGGGACCTGACGGCCAGCTCAGGGCCGACACGCTCCTGAAGAGCTATCTGGAGCTGGAGCGCAAGGTCGGCAGCATGTTGGCGGCGCCTGCCGACCCGACCGATCGCGCCGCCCAGGAGCGGCTGTTCGCGGCCCTGGGGCGGCCGAAGGACCCGGCCGGCTATGTCATCGAGCAGAAGGCTGAATGGCTGGAGCGGGACACGGCCCTCGAGGAGCGCCTGCACGCCGCCGGCCTCTCGAACGACCAGGCCCAGCTCGTCTACGACCTGGCTGCCGAACGGATCGAACCGCTCGTCGAACCCGTTCTCGCCGAGGCCGAGCTCGTCCGCGAGTCCCAGCAGCAGCGCGCGCGCCTCGAGGAGCAGTTCGGGGGATCCGAGCGGTTCGCCGCGGTGGCGCAGCAGCTCAAGGCCTTCGGTGAGCGGCATATCGAGCCTGCCGCCTATCAGGCGCTTTCACGCTCCTTCGACGGCGTGATGGCACTGCACGCGATGATGCGTGCCAAGGAACCTGACATCGTCGGCGGCGGAGATCCGGCCTCGCTGGCCCCCGATCCCGACCAGCTCACCCGCATGATGCGCGACCCCCGCTACTGGCGGGACCGCGACAAGGATTTCGTGGCGAGGGTGACGGACGGCTACCGCCGCCTCTACGGCAGCTAGCCGGCCCTCCGCCCGATCTCGTCGGGAGATCGCGGACAACCCTCGTGGCCCGCGCATGCTCCCTTCGCTCAAGCCTCAGGCCAGAATCCCGTGGCCCGGCATGAACCTGCCGGACAACCCCGGCGCACGGCCTCCCGACGACCAACCATCAGGAAGGACGACCATGTCCACCTCGATCGACCAGGCCTTCGTCAAGCAGTTCGAGCACGAAGTACACGAGGCCTATCAGCGGCAGGGCAGCAAGCTGCGCCACACCATCCGCGTGAAGAACGGCGTGACCGGCAGCTCCACCGTGTTCCAGAAGGTCGGCCAGGGCTCGGCTGCCACGAAGGCCCGCAACGGCTTCGTGCCGGTCATGAACCTCGAGTTCGCGACCGTGGAGGCCCGCCTCTTCGACTACTATGCCGGCGAATGGGTCGACCAGCTCGACGAGCTGAAGACCAACATCGACGAGCGCAGCGTGCTGGCCAACGCCGGGGCCTTCGCGCTCGGCCGCAAGACCGACGACCTGATCATGGACGCCCTGAAGCAGGCCAACCAGGAAGCCGGCACGGACTCGGACGGCCTGACCAAGGCGAAGGTCCTCAAGGCCTTCGAGCTGCTGGGCGAGAACGACGTGCCGGACGACGGCCAGCGCTTCGCCATCGTCGGCTGGAAGCAGTGGTCCGAACTGCTGAACCTGCCGGAGTTCGCGAACTCGGAGTTCGTGGGCGACTCCGCCCTGCCCTGGAAGGGCACGCAGGCGAAGATGTGGCTGGGCACGACCTGGATCCCGCATTCCGGCCTGCCCACCGACGGCACGAAGCGCACCTGCTTTTGGTACCACAAGTCGGCGCTGGGTCATGCCATCGGCCAGGACGTGAAGACCGACATCAGCTGGCACGGCGATCGTGCCGCCCACTTCGTTTCCTCGTCGATGTCCCAGGGTGCGGTGATGATCGAACCCAAGGGCGTCGTGAAGATGCCGTGCCTGGAGGACTGAGAGCGATGGCCTACAAACCCGAGAACCTGAGCGTGCTCTCCTACGCCAACGGCTTCACGCTCTGGCATTACCGGACCGAGGATGCCGCGACCGCGGTCGACACGTCCGGCTATTTCGACGTCGCCGCCAAGATGCTGCGCGTCGGCGACTTCATCATGCTGAATGCTGGTCTGGGCACCACGCCTACCCACGGCATGATGGTGGTGGCCGGCAATGCCGACGGCCACGTCGACCTCTCCAACATGGTCCAGTTCGGCGTGCTGAACTCGGACTGACCGAATCGGGCAGCCGCAGCGGCCAAATCCGCTGCGGCGCGCCCTGGGGGAACAGGATCATGGCCTATAGCGACCTCGACCTCTGCTCACAGGCCCTCGTGCGCCTCGGAGCACAGCCGATCGGCTCGTTCTCCGCGGGCAGCGCCGAGGCGACCGTCGCCCAGCAGCTCTATTACCTGGTGCGGGATGGCCTGGTCAGCGCCCATCCTTGGACCTTCTCCATCGCGCAAGCGAGCCTAAGCCATCCGGATGAGGCGGACTCGCAGGATTTCGCCTGGCGCCACCGGCTCCCCTCCGACTGCCTCCGGGTGATCTCCGCGGGACCGTTCCGGTCGGGCCGCGGCCTGGACTACCGGGTCCAGGGAAGCTTCCTGCTTGCCGACCAGGCAACGATTACCCTCACCTACCAGCGGCGCGTCCCCGAGGCGGAATATCCGGCCTTCTTCGCCTCTGCCCTGGTCACACGTCTGGCCGCCGAGTTCTGCCTGCCGGTCACCGAGAGTGCCAGCCGGGCCGAGTTGCTCCGCAAGTCGGCCGAGATCGAGCTTCGCCAAGCGCGGCTGGTGGACAGCCAGCAGAGCACGCCGCGGCGGATGGAAGATTTCACGCTGATCGAGGCTCGCCTCGGATGAGCGCCGTCACCCTGATCAAGTCGAGCTTCACCGCCGGCGAGCTCGACCCGCGGCTGATCGGCAGGTCGGACCTCGAGGCGCAGGCCAAGGGAGCCTCACGCCTCGAGAACGTGCTGGTCCAGGTTACCGGCGGCGTTACCCGCCGCCCTGGCATGCGACGCTCGCTCGACCTGCCCGGTGCGGTCCGCCTGGTTCCGTTCGACGCTGCAGATGGCGGCGCGGTGCTCGCCTTCGGCGCGTTCAAGCTGGACGTGGTGATCGGCGACGTGCTGGTCGGTTCACCCAATACCCCGGCCTCAGCGAACTGGACGGTGGCGCAGGTCCCGCAACTGAGCTTCGGCCGGCTGGGCGAGACCCTGCTCATCTGCCATCCGGACCTCGAGCCGCGGCAGTTGCTGCGCTTGCCGAACGGCAGCTGGGAGCTGAGGCGCTGGTCCTTCGCCATTCCGACGGGCGCCGCAGCGCCGTTCGCCTATCGGGAACCCTTTGCGCGCTTCGCTGCCAACGAGGTTGCCGTCCAGCCGATCAAGGCGGGGCTTGCCGCCAATCAGCCGATCGTGCGCGACTCACTCGTGACGCTGCTGGCGTCGGCGCCGCTATTCACCGCCTTCCATGCCGGCACGAGGCTGCGGATCAAGGGCCGCCAGGTCGAGATCCAGAACGTGCAGAGTTCCACCCAGGCGATCGGCATGGTGCTGGAGGATCTGAACGACGGCCAGACGACCAGGGACTGGGACGAACAGGCGTTCAGCCAGGCGCATGGCTATCCGGCGAATGTCGGCTTCTGGCAGGATCGGCTGATCCTGGGAGGATCACGCGACCTGCCGGACGCGATCTGGATGTCCCGGGCAGGACGCTACTTCGATTTCGACGAAGGCACCGGCCTCGACGAGGAAGCGATCCGCTTCCGCCTGGGCACGGACCGCAACCACGCCATCCGTGCCCTTGTTTCCGGCCGCCAGCTACAGGTCTTCACCAGCGCCGGCGAGTGGGCCTTGTCGGGCGACCCGCTGACCCCGTCGACGATCCGCGCGGACCAGCAGACGGGCATCGGCTCCCTGATCAACCGCAACGTCCGTCCCGTCGACGTGGACGGTGCCACCCTGTTCCTCAGCCGGACCGGTCGCGAGCTGCGCGAGTTCCTGTTCACGAACGACCAGCAGGCGTTCCAGGCGGCCGACCTCGCCGTCCTGGCGCGCCATCTCGTCGTGGATCCGGTGGATTTGGCGTTCGATCCGGTCCGCCGTCTCGTGCTCGTGGTCAAGGGCGACGGCACGATGGCGGCAGCGACGGTCGACCGCGGCAACGGCATCGTCGCCTAGTCGCGGATTCGCACCAATGGCCTGATCCGCGCAGCGGCCTTCCTTGACGGCCGGACCTGGCTGCTCGTTTCGCGCAGCGGCCTGGTTTCGCTGGAGTACCTGGACGACCGGATCGGCGTGGACGCCGCCTTGCAGCTGGTTGCGTCCTCGCCCCGCACCGTCTGGTCTGGCCTGGACCGGTTCAATGACAGCCAGGTCTGGCTGATCGCGGACGATCAGCCCGTGCGGCGCACGGTCGTCTCCGGCGGCAGCGTGACATTGCCGTTCGCAGCCACGAAACTCGTGGCAGGCTTCGCCTTCACGCATGTCGTCGAGCCATCACCTGTCCTTCCGCTCGCAAACCGTGCCCAGGATGCGCGCTACCGCACGGTGCGCATGGTGTTCCGGCTCCTCGCGACGACCGCGCTGCATCTGGACATGGGCAATGGCCCGATCCCGCAGGCGCTGCCGACGCTACCGGATGGCTTCACCGGGGATCGTGCCGTGCGGGTCCTTGGCTGGCGCAGAGGTATCGATGCTCCGTTCTGGCAGATCGCTCAGGACGACCCCACCCCGTTCACGCTTCTTGCCGTGACCCACCAACTACAGGTGACCGACTGATGGGTGCCGCAACCAGCCTCGCCACGCTTGGCCTCAGCGCCGTCCTGGGCCAGCAGAAGAAGGCCCGCTCCAATGAATTGATCGAGGCGGACCGGGTCCGCACGGCCCAGGAGCTGAAGCTCCAACAGCTGATCGAGCGGCGCAAGCGCGAGCAGCAACTCGCCAAGGCGCTGGCCAGCACCCGGGCCCGCGCCGGTTCGTCCGGCATCGGCGCGTTCGGCAGCGCCGCGGACGCCATCGCGTCGGGCCTCAGCCGGCTGGCGCGGACCGAGCAGGCGCAGTCGGACGCCCAGGTCCGGCTCAGCCTCCAGGGCAACGATACCCGCGCAGCCCTCCGCCAGCGCAACAACCTGCTCGACCAGCAGGGCAGCCTGCTCAGCCAAGGTGTCAGGACCCTTGGCAGCATCGCCGGGAGCTCGCTCCTGGACTGACCGGCCAGGCCGGCCGCTCGCTCCGCTCATCCTTCCCAACGGACCGGACCGCCATGCGCACGATCGACGGGCACAGCTTTCGCCGGTTCGTCTGGGTCTACAACCAGCTCCAGCACCGCAAGACGCCGGACCTCCACGTCGACGTCGCGCGCTGGCTGGAGCAGCGCTGGCGGGCTGGCGACAAGCGGCTCCTGCTGATGGTGTTCCGCAATGCCGGCAAGTCGACCCTGGTGGGGCTGTTCTGCGCCTGGATCCTGAGCGAGAATTCGGATCTCAGAGTCCTGGTGCTGTCGGCCGAGCAGAGCCTGGCGGACAAGATGACGCGCAACGTCCGCCGGATCATCGAGCGCCACCCGCTCTCGCGGCATCTGCTGCCCGAGCGGAAGGAGCAATGGGCCGGGGACCGCTTCACTGTCGCCCGTCCCCACGACTTTCGTGATCCCTCGCTCTGCTCGCGCGGCATCACCGGCAACCTGACCGGTCTTCGCGCCGACGTCATCGTCTGCGACGACGTCGAGGTGCCCAATACCTCCGACACGCCAGGCAAGCGCGAGGACATGCGGGAATGCCTGCGCGAGCTCGACTACATCCTGATGCCGGCGGGCACGATCCTCTATGTCGGCACCCCGCACTCCTACTACTCGATCTATGCCGATGAGCCGCGCAAGGAGCTGAAGGAAGCTTCAGCCTTCCTGGCGGGATACCAGCGGCTGAAGATCCCCCTGCTCGATCCCGAGAACGGCCGCTCCGCCTGGCCCGAGCGCTTTTCCGAGGACGTGGTGCAGCGCATGCGCCAGCAGACTGGCCCGGCCAAGTTCCGCTCGCAGATGCTGCTGGAGCCGACCCATGTGCATGACGTCCGGCTCGAGCCCGAGCGGATGCGGCGCTACCAGGGTGAGATCGAACTCGCCAGCGGCAATGGCGACGCGATCCTCACCATCGGCGGGCGACGGATGCTGTCCAGCACCTGCTGGTGGGACCCTTCCTTCGGCGACCCCCGCAAGGGGGACGCCTCGGTCGTGGCGTGCGTGTTCGTCTGCGAGGAGGGCGACTACTGGCTGCACGGCCTGCGCTACCTGAAGCACGATCCGGCCAGGGTCGCGGACCAGGACGAGGCCGACCAGCTCTGCCGCCAGGTCGTCGAGTTCGCCGAAGCGATGGCCCAGCCTGCCATTCGTGTCGAGACCAACGGCATCGGTAAGTTCCTGCCTTCCATGCTGCGCAAGGCGGTCGCCCGCTCGCGCACCGGCTGTGCCGTGGTCGAGCGCGTATCCACCCGCAACAAGGTCCAGCGGATCCTGGAGGCCTTCGATCCGCTCCTGGCTTCCGGGCGGCTCCACGTGCACGAGAATGTCTGGCAGGGCGGCTTCGCGCAGGAGATGCGTGAATGGCTGCCGGACCGGCAGAGCCGTGACGACGCTCTGGACGCGGTGGCCGGTTGCATCCTGGAGGAGCCGGTGCGCCTGCGCGGCCTTCACGCCCTGCGCACCCGCCCGAGCTGGCGAGGCGGCGCCACGTCGATTGCTGCCACACGCTTCGACCCCTAGGACAGGCCGTCCGGGTCGATCGAGCGATGTACGTCGAGATCCGCCACCAGCTCTCGACGACCGGGTATTGCTGCCGGAAATCGACGGTGGCCGCCTTGGCCCTCCTCAGACATGCACGTCGCCGAAAGCCAATTCGCCGTCGCTGATGTTCGAGCGCGACGATACGAGAATGATCCAGCCATAGAACAAGGCCACGGCCGTCAGCACCGACCAGCCTGGCAGCGGGCCGATCGCGGCGTTGCGGACCCATTCTCCGAAGCCCTGGACGAGGCGGGTCTGCACCGCGTTCTCCGGCAGGTTCATGCTGGTGGTCCTCAGAAGCCAGGCCAGCAGCAGGATCAGGAACATCCAGCAATAGTTCCTGCGCAGGCGGCGCGACATGGCCTGGCGGAGGCTGACCAGGAACAGGGGCCGCCGGAGGTCTTCGCCCAGCGCCTGGACCCAATCGTCGCTGGTGCCGGGCACGGGCGAGAAGACCTGGGCGTAGTAGTTGCGCTCGAGGCGTCGCACCCGGTTGCGGTACACGTCGAAGAAGCGATAGCGCCGCGCCTCGATCACCAGCAGCAGAAGCACCACCAGCATGGCGAACAGCAAGACGCCATGATGGGCGGTAGGCGTCGAAAGGGACACCGACAGCAGGGCCGCCACCACCGTGATCGCCCAGTTGGTTGTCCGATCGATCCGGTCCCGCCAGCCGGCCATGCGGGCGATCTCGGCACGGTGGAAATGCGCCAGCACCGTGATGAACTCGTTGCTCGTACTCGGGAACACGGGCACGGCCATGGTTGGACGCAGTTCGCGCTGTTCGTCCATGTTCGGCATGATGGTCACTCCCTGATCCTGCCGCATCGCGAGCCATTCCGGCCTTGCCGGGTCTCCCCTGGTCCGGGTGGAACAGCCACAGGCTTGTGATGGCCCCGGCCTCTCCATGGCCCGTCGCTCCTCCCCTGTGCGCAATCCCTCAGATCACCGAGAAGCCTCGCCAGAACGGATCGCGGTCGTCGACGATGATCGTGTTGTAGCCGGTGGTCCGGGCCCAGCCGGCGATCGACGGCACGATCGCGGCCACGCCCGCCAGTTCGGTTGCCGCCTCGACCCGTCCCTCGAACATCGAGCCGATGATGCTCTCGTGCACGAACGGGTCGCCGACGTTCAGCCGGCCCTTGGCCACGAGCTGCGCCATCCGCGCCGAGGTGCCCGTGCCACATGGGCTTCGGTCGATCGCCTTGTCGCCATAGAACACCGCGTTCCTGGCATGAGCACCGCGCCTTGTAGGCTTGCCCGTCCAGAGGATGTGGCTGACGCCTCGGATGGTGTCATCCAGGGGATGAACGGGCTCCACCAGGGCACGCAGGCGCCGGCGCAGCTCGGGCGACAGGCGTTGGATCTCACCGGCGGACAGATCCGCCATGTCGCGGAGATTCTTCTGCGGCTCGACGATCGCGTAGAAGTTGCCGCCATAGCCGATGTCGACCACCAGCTCGCCCAGCTCCGGGCAGTCGACATGCACCTCGGTCATCGCGAGGTAGGACGGCACGTTGGTGAGCTTGACCTTCTCGACGAAGCGCCCTTCCCGCACATACTCCGCCACGACCCGCCCGGCCGGCACGTCCAGGAGGAGCCGGCCCTCTTCCTTCGGCACCACGTGACCCTGCTCGATCGCCATGGTCACCGTGCCGATCGTGCCGTGCCCGCACATGGGCAGGCAGCCGGAGGTTTCGATGAACAGGATCGCAACGTCGCCATCCTCGGTGGTCGGCGGATAGAGGATCGAGCCGGACATGACGTCGTGGCCGCGTGGCTCGAACATGAGCGATGTGCGCACCCAGTCCCAGTTGGCCAGGAAGTCCTGGCGCTTCTCGGACATGGTGCTGCCTTTGAGGCTGGGCCCTCCACCGGCCACGAGGCGCACCGGACAACCGCAGGTATGGCCATCTACGCAGAAGAAGGTGCGGTTCAAGGTCTGCTCCCGAAGAGACGCCGCCTCGGCAAGGGCACCCGCGGCCGCGGCACTTGTTCAAGCTTCAATCGTAAATCACGGAGAAACACCATGGGCCTCATTGATTTCGTTAAGGCCGCCGGTCGTGCCGTCGGCATCGGCACGGCGGAAGCCGCTCCCTCGGCCGACGAGCTCAAGAAGGAGGCCCAGAGCCACGGGCTCGACGTATCCGGGGTGGATGTCGCGGTCGAGGGCGACAAGGTGACGGTGAGCGGATCGGCCGCGAGCCAGGAGCAGAAGGAAAAGCTCATCCTGGCGATGGGCAATGTCGCGGGGGTGGCGAAGGTGGAGGACAGGATCCAGCCGACGCAGCCCGCCGAAACGTCGACCTTCTACACCGTGAAGAAGGGCGATACGCTGTCAGCGATCGCCAAGGTCCAGTACGGCAACGCCGCGAAGTACCCGACGATCTTCGAGGCGAACAAGCCGATGCTCACCGACCCGGACAAGATCTATCCGGGCCAGGTGCTGCGGATTCCGCCTCAGTCCGCATGACGACGGCAGCGGGGGCCGGCCAGCCGGCCCCCGCCTGCGGCGGGTCAGACCCAGCCGCCATCTGCGATATAGGTCTGGTTGGTCATGGCCGAGCTGTCCTCCGAGGCGAGGAACAGCGTGAGCCGCGCCATCTCGACCGGCTGCAGCTGCCGCTTCAGGCACTGCCGCTTCATCAGCTCCTCGATGCCCTCCGGTGTCAGCCAGAGCGACTTCTGCCGCTCCGTCATGATCCAGCCTGGCGCTATCGCGTTGACGCGGATGTTGAAGGGCCCGAAGTCGCGCGCCAGCGAGCGGGTCAGGCCCGCTACGGCCGACTTGGCGCTGGTATAGGCCGGCATCCCGCCCTGGCCCACCATCCAGCTGGTCGAACCGAAATTGACGATCGAGCCACCACCGGCTTCCTTCATCATCGGGAACACGGCCTGGGACGCGAAGAACTGGTGCTTCAGGTTCACCGCGAACCGCTCGTCCCAATACTCCGGTGTTACGGTGTCGAAGGCATGACGGTCATCGCGCGCGGCATTGTTGACCAGGATGGTGATGGGGCCGTTCGCTGCCGCCGCGTTCGCGATCGTGCCCTTGAGCTGGTCGATGTCGCGGACATCGGCCTTCTCGAAATGAACCTTGTCATGTCCTTCCGCGCCCAGCCGCTCGACCAGCTCCTGGCTGCAGTCCTCGCTGAGGTCACAGAAGGCGACCTTGGCACCCTGCTGCGCGAATGCCTCAGTGATCGCGGCACCGATGCCGGAGCCGCCACCACTGATGAAGACCGACTTGCCCTTCAGGCTCGGGTAGATCGCCCAGCCACTCATCCGTCTCGTCCCTGATCCTTGCTGCTGCGCCCCTATACCGGGGCTTCCTCCTCGCTGACCAGCGCCGGACGCGCCCGGACTGCCGACCAGATCAGCCAGATCCAGGCGGCAACCACCAGCACGCCCAGCGCGGCCGAGATCGGACGCTCGAAGAAGGCGAGGAAGCTGCCATTGGCCTTCATCATCGAGGTGATGAAGCTGCTTTCGATTAACTCCCCCAGCACCAGGCCCAGGATGGCCGGCGCGATCGGAAAGCCGTTCTCTTCCATGAAGTAGGCGACGATGCCCAGCACCAGCATGATGCCGACGCCGAACAGGCTGTTGTTGATGGCAAAGCTGCCGACGATGCAGGCCATCAGGATGAGCGGCATCAGCACTTCGCGCGGCACGTTCAGCACGTAGCGGAACAGCTTGATCGCCACCCAGCCGAGCGGAAGCATCACGATGTTGGCGAACATGAACACGATGAAGATCGCGTAGAGCATTTCCGGCTGGTTGAGCATCAGCGTCGGGCCTGGGTTCAGACCCTTCATGTAGAGCACGCCGATCACGATCGCGGTGATCGAGTCTCCGGGAATGCCGAACACGAGGGCAGGAACCCAGGCACCGCTCAAGGACGAGTTGTTGGCAGTGCCGGCATCGACGATGCCCTCGATATGGCCCGTCCCGAACTTCTCGGGTTCCTTCGAGAATTTCTTGGAGATCGCATAGGTCACCCAGGCCGCGATGTCCGACCCCGCACCCGGCAGGAAGCCGATCACGACGCCGATCACGGCGCTGCGCGCGGTGTTCCATTTGTACTTCAGGAACAGCGCCCACTGCCCGCGGAACACCGAACCCAGCTCGCGCTTCTGCAGCGCCTCCAGCTTGCGCGAGCCCAGCACCCAGCGAAGCAGCTCCGAGATCGCGAACATCCCGATCATCACCGGGATGAAGCTGACGCCGCCCATCAGCTCGACCGAGCCCATGTTGAAGCGGGGCTGCCCGGCGGTCGGATCGATGCCGACGGTCGCCAGGAACAGGCCGAGCAGGACCGAGACCACGCCCTTGATGGGGCTGCCCGTGCTGATGAAGATCGCACAGGTCAGGCCGAACACGGCGATCCAGAAGAACTCGAACGAGGAGAAGCTGAGCGAGACCTCGGCCAGGGCCGGTGCGGCCAAGGCCAGGACCAGGCTGCCGAAGATGCCGCCGATCGCCGAGAAGACCAGGCAACAGCCGAGCACCAGCTCGGCTTGGCCCTTCTGGGCGAGCTTGTAGCTGTCGGCCACGTAGGCCGCCGAGGCCGGCGTGCCGGGGATCCGGATCAGGGCCCCCGGGATGTCGCCGGCAAAGATCGCCATGGCCGTGGCCGTGACGATCGCCGCCACGGCCGGCACCGGCGCCATGAAGAAGGTCACCGGCACGAGCAGCGCGGTCGCCATGGTCGCGGTGAGGCCGGGCATGGCGCCGACGAACATGCCGAACAGCCCGGCGAGCGTCATCACCATCAGGTTGTAGGGATCGAAAACCAGCCAGAAGGCTTGGAGGAGCGGGTCCATGGGCTACCAGATCCAGCCGGCGAACGGTCCCAGCGGCAGTGGAACCAGGAGCATCTTGCGGAACAGCCAGTCGATCACCAGCGACCCGATCACGCCCACCAGCAGGGCCGGGATGATCCGGCCGCCCCAGAACCGCGCGCACAGCAGGGTCAGCACGATCGTCGACACGATGATGAACCCCAGCACGTCCCAGACGAGCATGGTGAACACGACGGCGCCGATGGTGAGCGCTGCGTCGGGTAGCCGTCCGGGCGCGCGTGCCTGAGGATCGAGGGCTAATGCCGGGGCGCGGGCGCGTAGGCCGCTTGCCACCAGCACGAGCCCGCAGATCGCGAAGCCCACCGCCACGATCGACGGCAGCAAGGCAGGCCCGTAGTCCTGCCCCGGCATTTCCGCGAAGCCAGAGGCTTCGCGGAGGATCAGTCCCGCCCCGATCAACAGGATCAGGCCGAACACCCAGTCGGCAACCCGCATCGGCCCTTACCCGGCCTTGGCGAGGCCGAGATCTGTCATGATCTTGCCGAACATCGCGTCACGCTCTTCCATGAACGTCCCGAACTCGGCGGCCGGCAGGTAGACCATGCCGAAGCCGCGATTGTTCATGAAGTCCTTGAAGGCAGCGGAGTCGAAGATCTTCTTCATCAGGGGCTCGAGCTTGGCGACCGCTTCCTGGTCCATGCCGGGAGGACCGGCAAAGCCACGCCAGGCGCCGACGCTGAAGTCGATGCCGATGGACTCCTTGACGGTGGGTACGTCGGGGAACACCGGATTGCGCTGTTCCGCCATGATGGCGAGGCTCTTGACCCGGCCGGCGTCGATCAGGGCCTTGGCTTCAGGCACCGAGCACGGAACGAGTTGCACGCCGCCGGAGAGCATGTCCTGCAGGCCGGGTGCAGCACCCTGGCTCGGAATCCACTGCACATGGTTCGCGGGAACGCCGGCCGCCTGCAGCATGCCGCCCAGCGCCACGTGCCAGATGCCGCCCTGACCCGTGCCGCTCGCCTTCAGTTCGCCCGGCTGCGCCGCCTTGATGTCGGTGATCAGCTCTTCCAGCGTGTTCCACTTGGCGTCGACTGGGACGTTGATCCCGGGCGGGTCCTCGTTCATCAGCGCCAGCGGCGTGTAGTCGCTGCCCTTGAGCTCGGTCAGGCCCTGCCAGTGCATCATGCCGATCTCGACGGTGATGATGCCGATCGTGTAGCCGTCCGGTGCCGCCGTCGCGATCGCGCTGTGGCCGACGACGCCGCTGCCGCCGGTGCGGTTGACGACGTTGACCGGGACGCCCAGTCCCTTCTCCAGCTCGGAGGCGACGATACGTGCGGTGGCATCGGTTCCGCCGCCAGCTCCCCAAGGGACGATCAGGGTCAGCGGCCGCTCGGGATAGGCCGCTTCGGCGGCACCCAGCGAGCCGAACGTCAGCATGGTCGTAGCCAGCACGGCCATTGCACCACGGCGGATCATCGGCTTCCTCCCAATGTTTCTTTCATGTCCTCGAGATAGCTAGAGGACACGTCCCCCCCTGTCACCGCCTGATATACTACAGCGGCTCGTCGGCAGAACGGACGCGGCGGGTGGCAAAGAGGCCTTTAGGCCGAAAGATCAGCAGGCCGACGAGCACGGCCAGCACGAACACGTCCTTCCAGGCGGCACTGCCGTACCCGGCGCTCACCGTCTCCACGAACGCGACGATGAAGCCGCCGGCAAACGCCCCCGGCACCGATCCGATCCCACCCAGCAGGGCCGCCGTCAGGGCCTTGAGGGTGACGGCGAGGCCGGTGGCGTGATCGGCCACCCCGTACTCCGCGAGCAGCGCCAGCCCTCCCGCCCCCCCGAGCGCGCCGGCGAGGAAGAAGGTCCGCCCGATCACCCGATCGACGTCGACGCCCACCAGCGCCGCCGTTCCAGGGTCGTGCACGACCGCCCGCAGGCATCGGCCAAAGCGGGTGCGGGCGAGCAACCAGGCTAGCGCGGTCGCGATGATACAGGTGGCCGCCGCGACCCAGAGATGGCCGGACGTCACCGACACGTCGAAGCCGTGGCCTTCGATCAGGATGATCCGCGCATCGGCCACCACCGACATCTGGCGCGGCTTGTTGCCGGCCGCCAGCCGTAGCGCCTCCGCCGCTGCGATCGCCAGCCCGACCGAGGCGATCAGGGCCACGCTGGTCCGGTGGTAGCGGAACTTTGCGAGCACCAGGCGGTCGCCGGCCCGCGCGAACAGCCCAGCGGTGACCGCGCAGACGAGTAACCCGGCGCCGATCGTCACGACGACCGGCAGCCCGGCCTGCAGTTGCAGGCCGACATGGACGATCAGGAACAGCCAGCCGCCAAGGCTGACCAGTTCGCCGAACGCGAACATGATGGTGCGCGAGGCGGCGGCCGTGAGCGTGAAGGCGACGGCCACCAGGGCATACACGCAGGCCAAAGTCAGACCGTTCAGGACCTGCTGCAGCAGATAGAGCCAGGGCACCAGCGGTGCATCGGGCACCGGCTGCAGCGGGATGCGGGCTTCCCGCTGCTTGAGCCGCAGCATCTTGAACGCCTGCTGCACGTCATAGCGCGACAGGACACCGAAGCGGGAACTCTCGACCTGGCTGAACTGCCAGACGTCCGCTGCCTTCGTGCGCGGCAGGAACCAGCATCGGATCCAGCCATCGCCGGCCTGCGACGACGTCCAGCCGATCGTCACGCCGAACGGCGAGGCATCCCCCTCGTCGTCCGTCGCGATGGTGATCGAGGCCGGGCTGGCCACGAACACCGGCAACAGGTCCTGGCACGCCTTGACGGCGTCCCGGCTGTTGGCTGCCTCGCCGGCGGTGGACGACCCGAGCGAGACCACCAGGATCACGACGATCAGCCATGGCGGCAGTCGCCGTGCCACGCTTCAGCCGTACGGGCCTGCCGGTCGCGTCGGCAGGTCGGCTCCGCCACGCACCCTTGCCAGATCGGCGCGCGCGGCCGCGGCGAGCAAGGGAACGTCGCCGGCGCCGGCAACCAGCGTGTAGCCCTCGGCGAACAGCTGCTCGGGCGTGCGCGCTGCGCTCGGGACCGTGGCGTACGGTTTGCCGACCTTCTTGAGGTTCGCCTCGGCCAGGGCAACAAGGCCCCTCACCTCGGGATCGTCGAGCTGCTCCAGCTTGCCGATGGTACCAGCCATGTCGTTCACGCCGATCAGCACCATGTCGACACCGTCGACGGCGGCGATGCTCTCCGCCCGCTCGGCGGCACCCGCGCTCTCGATCTGGGCGATCAGGAATAGGTTCTCATGCCAGTTGGCACGGTAGGCCGGATCGGCGCCATAGTTCGAGCAACGCATCGCCGGGGCCGCATAGCCTCGCCGCCCATAGGGCGGGTAGAGCGACGCCGCCACCGCTGCCCGCGCCTCCGCCTCGTTCTCGATCATCGGGATCATCACGGACGTGGCACCCGCATCGAGGATGCGCTTCAGGTAGACCTGATCATTCCATGGCACCCGCACGATCGGGTCGGCACCGCCAACCAGGCACGCACGCATCAGCTCGATCGCTGTCTCGATCGAAGCTGCGCCATGCTCCTGATCGATGATCAGGAAGTCGTAGCCGGCCGAGGCCAGCAATTCCGTGTTCGCGGTGGAACCGGTCGAGATCCACGCACCATAAAGCCGCTCACCTGCGGCGACCCGCCGCTTGAGCCGGTTCCCGACCAGCATACCATCCTCCTCGACGGACCTGCTGTCGGATACCGCCCTGTCAGCCCTGCTGGCAAGGCGAACCGGGCGCGCGTGATCTTGCAACGTCGTGCGTTACTGCATGTTACACTAGGTGCCTTGCCCGCACGTCGGCGACACGCTCCAATGGAAGTCGGACGCCGGTCGAATAGGTTCTTGGCGGGGCGCCGGTCGTCGGGTTACCGTTCCGGTTCCGAGGGAGTGATTCCCGGCTCCGGTGCAGGACCCGCTGGAGCAACTGCCGATGCCGACCGTTTGGCTTGCGTAGTACGAGAACTTGGTTAGACTTCTCAACCTCTAGATGCATTAGGATCGATCGACTGCAGAGGACGGCCTGACACCCGTTCGAGGTTCGTGCGAAGAACGTAGCCCCCTTCCAGAGGATGTGGAGACCGTGAGCACTACCGTCGACTTTGCCGCTATCATCGCCGAAGACCGCAAAGCGAGGGCGCAGGAAGAATGGCAGGGAACGTTCCTCGAATACCTGGAAAAGGTAAAGGCCGACCCGACGCTGTCTTATCAGTCGCACCGGCGCTTCTACGAAATGCTGATGTCCAAAGGCGTCCATCATCTGGATGCCGAGGCCGATCCTCGGGTCAAGCGCCTGTTCGGTGACCAACCGGTCAACGTGTACGGCTTCTTCGAAGACGAGTTCTTCGGCATGGAGCGCACCCTCGACAAGATCGTGCGCTACTTCCACTCGGCCGCCATGGGCGGCGAGGAGAGCCGGCAGGTCCTCTACCTCCTGGGACCGGTGGGCTCCGGCAAGAGCTCCCTGGTGGCCCGGCTGCAGCGCGGGCTGGAGGAGCTGCCCCCCTTCTACGTGATCGAGGGCTGCCCCACCTTCGAGGACCCTCTGCACCTCATCCCGCGCCACCTGCGCGGCGCGTTCGAGGAGATGCTGGGCGTGCGCGTCGAGGGCGACCTCTGCCCGGTCTGCCGCTGGAAGCTGAAGGAGAACTGGGAAGGCAAGTACGAGGACGTCCAGATCAGGACGCTCCGCTTCTCCAAGCGTGCCAGGCGCGGCATCGGCGTCGTTCCGCCGGTCGACCCGAACAATCAGGACACCTCGGTGCTGATCGGCTCAGAGGACATCTCCAAGCTCGACCGCTACTCCGAAGGCGACCCCCGCGTGCTGGAGCTGAACGGCGCCTTCAACGTCGGCAACCGCGGCATGGTGGAGTTCATCGAGGTCTTCAAGAACGACCCCGAATACCTTCACACCATGATCACCGCGACCCAGGAGAAGTTCGTCCCTGCTCCCGGCCGGCACGGTACGATCCATGTCGATACGGTGATCGTGGCGCACTCCAACGAGGCGGAGTGGCAGCGCTTCAAGGCCGACCACACCAACGAGGCGATCCTGGATCGCATGGTCGTGGTGAAGGTGCCCTACAATCTGCGCCTTTCCGAAGAGGTGAAGATCTACGAGAAGTTCCTGAACAAATCACAGTTCAACGCCAAGATCGCGCCGCACACGCTCGAGATCACGTCCATGTTCGCGATCCTGTCGCGCCTGGAGCCGACCTCGAAATGCGATCCGCTGACCAAGCTCAAGATCTATAACGGCGAGGAGGTCCTGGAGAAGGGCCGGCCGAAGAAGGTCACCTCGCACGAGTTGCAGGACGACGCCAAGCGCGAGGGCATGTTCGGCATCTCGACCCGCTTCGTGATGAAGGCGATCGACACGGCGTTGACCAAGAACGACGGCGTCATCCACCCGATCAACGTGCGCGAGGCGCTGATCGGGATGGTCAAGGAGACCGAGCTACCGGACAACACCAAGAAGCAGTATCTCGAGTTCCTGCAGGACACGCTGCACAAGGCCTATCTCGACCTGCTCGAGAAGGACATCACCAAGGCCTTCGTCTACAGCTTCAGGGACCAGGCGGAGACGCTGTTCCAGAACTACCTGGACCATGCCGAAGCCTACGTCACCAAGACGAAGGTGAAGGACAAGCAGACCCGCGATGAAATGCAGCCGGACGAGGCGTTCCTGAAGTCGATCGAGGAGCAGATCGCGGTGATCGGCCCGGCCGCGGACGGCTTCAGGCAGGAGGTGATCGCCTATCTCTGGTCCGCGACGCGACGTGGCGAGAAGGTCGCCTACACCTCGTACGAACCACTGAAGGAAGCGATCGAGAAGAAGCTGATGAACTCGGTGCGCGAGATCAGCCGGATCGTGACCAAGGCGCGCACCCGCGACGAGGAGCAGCGGCAGAAATATGACACGATGGTAACGAATCTCATCTCGCAGGGCTATAGCGAGGAGAGCATCGACACCATCTTGAAGTATGCAGCCAACCACTTGTGGAAAGATTGACGTTCGACATCCGAGAGGGCCGTATCTAGGCGTACCAGGGGATTATCCTTGACGACCGTGTTTCGTCCTTACGAGGAAAGCGAGGCGCTGCGTTCCGACCGCAGCGCCGGCGACCGTCAACGTCACCGCGAAAAGCTCCGCCGCTCTCTTCGGGAGAACATCGCCGACATCATTGCCGAAGAGAGCATCATCGGCCGCGACGGTGACAAGATCGTCAAGGTGCCGATCCGGGGCATCAAGGAATACCGGTTCGTCTATGGCGACAATGGCGGTGGCGTCGGCACCGGCGACGGCGACACCAAGCCTGGCCAGATCGTCGGCCAGACCGGCGACGGCGAGCCGCAGCCCGGCCAGGGCCGTGCCGGTTCCGAGGCGGGCGTCGACTACTACGAGACCGAGATCAGCATCGACGAGCTGATCGAGATCATGTTCGAGGATCTCGAACTGCCGGACATGGAGCGCAAGGTGCTGCGCGAGGTCATGTCCGATTCCACCTTCAAGCGGCGCGGCTACCGCAAGCGCGGCCCCCGCGTCCATCTCGACCGCAAGCGCACGGCCAAGGCGCGTATCCGACGCATGATCGCGTCGGATACGGCCGCTGCGAACTTCGGCGAGAATCGCACGAACGAACCCGAGAACCCGGACGAGCGCTTCCCCTACCGGCGCGAGGACCTGACTTACAAGCGGGTGGTGACCGACGTCCGGGAAGAAAGCAACGCCGTCGTCATCTGCATCATGGACACGTCCGGCTCAATGGACCGGATGAAGAAGTACCTCGCCCGCTCGTTCTTCTTCCTGCTCTACCAGTTCGTGCTCACGCGCTACCAGAATGTTGAGCTGGTCTTCATCGGCCACCACACCGAGGCCAAGGAAGTCAGCGAGGAGGACTTCTTCCACAAGGGTGAGAGCGGCGGCACGATGATCAGCTCGGGCTACAAGAAGGCCCTGGAGATCATCGAGACCAGGTTTCACCCGGAACTATGGAATATCTATGCCTTCCACTGTTCGGATGGGGATAATTTCGACAGCGACAACGAGGCGACGATCCAGTCGGCGCGTCAGCTCTGCGAGGCGTGCAACCTGTTCGGCTATGGCGAAATCAAGCCGCTGGGTTCGCACTACTACGAAAGCTCGATGCTGGAGCGCTTCCGTGCGATCGACGCCAAGAACTTCCACACCGTGCTGATCGAGCGCCGCGAGGACGTCTACCCGTCCTTCCGCCAGGTCCTGTCCCGCGAGCGCGCCGAGGCCGGCTGAACCAGGAGCACCCATGACCGCTTGGACGCTCGACGAGCTCGCCCGCTGGGACGACAAGATCCAGGAGAAGGTCCAGGAGTTCGGCCTGGACTGCTATCCGCAGGAATTTGAGGTATGCGACCAGAACGCCATGCTGGGCTACATGGCCTACCACGGCATGCCGTCACACTATCCTCACTGGTCGTTCGGCAAGGCCTTCGAGAAGACCAAGACCATGTACGACCACGGCGTCTCCGGGCTGCCGTACGAGATGGTCATCAATTCGGACCCCTGCCTCGCCTACCTGATGCGCGACAACTCGATCTGCCTGCAGATCCTGACGATCGCCCACGTGTATGGCCATAACGACTTCTTCAAGAAGAACTTCAACTTCGCGGCCGGCACGCGGGCCAGCGAGACGGTGGCGACCTTCAAGGCGCGGGCCGACCGCGTTCGGCGCTACCAGGAAGACCCATCGATCGGCGCGGTGACGGTGGAGGATTGGCTCGACTCCTGTCATGCTCTCTCGTTCTCGCGCTCGAAAAACCCTTCCGTGCCCCGCCTTTCCCAGGCGGACCAGATGAGGCGGGCGCTGGACGCCCAGGACGGGCCGCAGGACTTCTTCCCGCTGCTGACGCGCAAGAAGGAACAGGTCCAGCGTGACCTGTCGCGCGTGCCGATCGAGCCTGACGAGGACCTGCTCCTGTTCGTCCGGGACCATCGACGTGACCTCGCCGACTGGCAGCGCGATCTGCTCACCATCGTCGACGACGAGAGCCGTTACTTCATCCCGCAGATCGAAACCAAGATCATGAACGAAGGGTGGGCCAGCTTCTGGCACCACAAGATCATGAACTCCCTCGACCTTCCACAGGACATCTACCTGGAGTTCCTGGTTCGCCACAACCAGGTGGTATGCCCGCACCCGCGGTCGATCAATCCGTACCACCTGGGCTTCGTGCTCTGGCACGAGATCGAGAAGAAGTTCGGGGGCGCCAACACGCCGGAAGGCCGCAGGAAGATGTTCGAGGTGCGCGAGAGCGACCGGGACACCTCGTTTCTGCGCCGCTTCCTCGACCCCGAGACGATGCGCGCGGTCGACATGTTCTCCTACGCCCAGCGCGGCGAGCATTACGTGGTCGACGAGGTGGCCGAGGAAGGCTGGGAGGACATCAAGGCAAAGCTCCTGCGCCAGACCGGCACCGCTTCCATGCCGGTCATCAAAATCCACGACGCCGACTATGGCGGTGCCCGCGGCCTCTATCTCGTCCACGAGCATGATGGCCGCGACCTGGAGGTCACCCATGCCGAAAAGACGCTCGGCCATCTCCGCCACCTTTGGGGCGGCAAGGTATGGCTGCGCTGCTCGCTGCGTGGCAAGCCCACTCTGCTCTGCTCGGGCCCCGACGGCTTCGACGCCAAGCTGATCAACTGACCGGCAGCGTCAGGCCTCGGGCACGCCCTGCCTCGGGACGACCAGCTTGATCCGGCTGCCGGGCTCCGGCTCGGCACCCGCGGCGATCCCGTTCATCAGGCGTACATTGGCGAGGATCGCCGGGTCGTTCGTGTTCATCAGTCCTGCGAGGCGGTCGCCCGGCTTCACCGTGTAGACCTGGATCCGCTGGCCGTTGAACCTGGCTGCCTCGGCGGGCGAGAGGAACTGCAGCGATTCGATCGACTGCTGGTAGGCACCGGCCGAGCGCTGGTCCATCTGCGGCGCCACGAACAGAAAGCGCCACACCCTGCCCTCGCCGGCATCGACGGCACCGACCACGGCCTGCTGGGTCCGGCTTCCTACCTTGCCGATCGCCAGGCCGCTGGCCGCCTCATGCCCATCCACGCTTGCCGGCCAGACCGCCCGGACCGATTGCGGCCCCGGCCATTGCTGCTGCAGATAGCTGGGGATGTCCTGTGTCTGACGCTGACCCATGTCGAACTTCATGATCGCGCCATCCTGCCGCTGGCCGATCACCGCCTCGGGCGTGTTCACAAGCCGGAAGCCCGGCGGCGCTTCGAAGCGGATGCCCAGCCCCGGATGGACGAAGCTGCGACCGATCACCATTCCTTGCTCGGGATCGTCGCCATAGAGGATCCCGTCAACGGCTGCCAGATATGCGGCCCGATCCCTGCGTTCGGGGGCCTGCTCCGCTGCCTCGTTCGCCGCACGGGCGACCCGATCGAGCGTTCGGGGATGCGTCGCATAGATGTTCTCTTCGGGCTCGGCTGGCTGCCCGCTCTGCGCCGCCTGCAACTCGCTTTCCGCCTGCAACCTGGCCAGGAACGTGGCCATCGCCCGCGGATCATAGCCTGCGCGTGCCAGATAGCGGATACCCAGTTCGTCCGCCTCGAATTCCTGCTCCCGGGAATAGCCCATGACGTAAGCCGGTACGAGAGTCTGGGAGGCCTGCGCTGCTGCCCTCGCGGCCGTCTCGCCCAGGAAGATCGCGCTCAGCACCGTAACGGCCACGCCGGTGCCCTGGCTGAGCGTCGAGCGGGTTTCCCGTTGCGCCGAATGCCGCGCCGTGACGTGTCCGATCTCGTGCGCCAGCACGCCGGCCAGCTCCGCCTCATCAGCCGCGAGCGCCATCAGGCCCCTGGTGACATAGACATAGCCACCGGGCAGCGCGAAGGCGTTGATCACCGGGCTGTCCAGCAGGGTGAAGGTGAAGTCCTGCTCTGGGAGTTCGCTCACGGCGACGAGCCGCTGCCCTACTTCACTCACATAGGCGGATGCCTGGGCATCCTCATAGCTGCCGAACTGGTCCAGCACCTTGGGATGCTCGGCAGCACCCAGCTGCCGCTCGTCCTCGACCGAAAGCGTCGTGTACTGGAGCTGGCCGGTCGCCGGATTGCGTACCTGCGTGCATGCCACCAGGGCGGTGCCGACCAACAGCGAAAGGAGGACGCGCTTCATGGGACGGCCTGCAACTCCAGTGGATCTCGCGCTTCCAACATGGGGCCTGCGGAAAGAAACGGCCAGCCGCGCGCCATCACCTTTCGGCCGACAAGGGCAGCCGGATCGATGCCTGCAGCCATGAACCGCTTGAGATCTTCCTGCCGGATGCGGACGGTGAAGTCGGTCCGCCAGTCCTGGCCGAAGTCGAGGAAGGTGGCCTCGCGCCGCGATGACACCGCGGCCACGACGCCCTCCACATAAGCGAACCTGCCGATCCGTTCGGCAACGGATGCCGCTGGCACACGCGCCTGGTCCATTTCGCCCCATATGCCCTGACCGGCTGCGCGGGCGGCGCCCTCCTCGGCCAATAGCTTCTCCAGCATCGCCGGCGACTCGTCGCCTGCCCGCACCACCGCAAGGCCCGCTCGCAACAGCAGGGCACGCGCATCGTTCGCTCGCTCGTCGTGCACCGTCGCAAGCAGGCGACCATACCGGTCGATCCTCGCACCACCAACCGTCACCGCCCCGGCCGCGAACGACTCCATCAGCTTTCCTGCCGCAGCGCCCAGCGTCTCCGGCTCGTCCGGCACGACGATCGAGGCCAGCCGCACCTCCCGCCCGTCCGCGAGCAGCCACTCGTCCGCCCGGATGATCCGCGCCACCCGGACCGGGTCATTCGCAGCTGCCGTCCGACACAGCAACAGGACCAGCGCAGCGCCCACCAGCGCGCTGCGCCGACTGGCAGAGCCCGCGCGACGATGATAAGGGAGATCGGGCAGCGCCCGTAGCTCAGCAGGATAGAGCACAGGATTCCTAATCCTGGGGTCGTGGGTTCGAATCCCGCCGGGCGCACCAGTAAATTCAAGTACTTCGTTGCATCTCCAGTGGTATTGAAGCAACCTGGGAAGCCTATGGGAACCCGGCAGACGATTTTCGCCCTGCTGGAGGCGGCCACAGGACCGGCCCGGAAGCAAGAACGACGGCTTCGACGCATGGCCGGCATTCCGGTGGTGGGTAACGATCCCCAGGCGCAGTGCCGCATGGCGAAGGTAGACGACATGACCACGGCGGACTGAGCGTTCGTGCTGAGCCTGTTTTCGATACTGATCTCGCTCGCAGGCTTTGTCTGGAACGTCTGGTCAAAGTTCATCTTCGCGAAGCCGATAGTGAAGGGTTCCGGGCGAGCGGGTCGGGGCGCGGCAGGATGAGACGGAGCGAGTTGCTGAGAAACGGGCTCTCCGACAAGGGCCGCGTCTGCGGATTTGAGGTGAGTGCACGTGTCAGCCAAGCTCGCTTCACGGTTAGGCACGGAGCTTTTCCGTTAGGCGACCCTAAACTACCCTCACCTACCGGAACGAGTTATTGTCCACCTGCAATCGCCGGCAAGTTTAAACGAGGACGCCATAGAAGGACTACTTCCCCAGCTACCGCCGTGGCCTGCCCCCGTGGGGTGGCCGGCATCCTGCTGGTGCTGCGCACGGGCATGCAGTGGAAGGAGGTGCCTACCTCGCTAGGCTGCTGCGGCAAGACCTGCTGGCGACGCTTGCGGGACTGGCACGCGGCCGGCGTCTGGACCGCGCTGCACCGCGCGCTGCTGGAGCGGCTGCACGACGCAGGCGCCCTGGACTGGGGCCGGGCCGCCCTCGACAGCGCCAGCGTGCCCGCGAAAAGGGGGGCGCGGCGACTGGCCCGAATCCGGCGGACCGCGTCAGGCCGGGCACCAAGCGCCACCTCGTCACGGACGCCCGCGACACGCCGCTCGGCCTGACGCTGAGCGGGGCCGAGCGTCACGACAGCCGCATGCTGCCGTCGATCCTGGACGCCGTGCCCGGTGTGCGCACGGGCCGGCGGGACCGCCCCCGGCACCGGCCGCGCAAGCTGTACGTCGACAAGGGTTACGACTACCGTCGTTGCCGGGCCGAGTACCGCGCCCGCTCCGTCACGCCACGGATCGCCAGGCGCGGCGTCGACAGCAGGGAGCGGCTGGGCCGGCACCGCTGGGTGGTCGAGCGCATGCTGGTGTGGCTCGCCCGCTTCCGGCGCCTGACCATCCGCTACGAGCGGCGCGCCGACATCCACCTCGCCCTGGCCACGCTCGCCTGCGCCCTGATCTGCCTGCGCCAGATCAACCGGTTTTGTCCCTAGTTCTTAGTGGGGCGTGGCCTAAGCGAGCGCGACCGGACGCCGAGTCCAAGGCGGCCGGCATGTTGATCCACGAGCGTGGAGCGCTTTAGGGGGTCGTGGGGTTCTCCCCTACGCCGCACTCGACGCGCACGAATCCTCTCGCTTTCGCAAGCGCGCCACGGCGCCGGCCATGCTGCAGTCCGCGACGGAAGCATCGCGCACGGGACGACGTGACCCAAACCAGCCATGCGCATCGGCACGAGCGCCGCACTGGGTAAAATTTTGCACGCGACGAGCGGCGCATACTTGCGATCAAGGCGGTACCCAAGTAGGGTTTAATGAAATACTTGGCGCCATCAGAAAGACACCGGTAACGCCCGCGGCACGGCGGGCGGGAGGGAGGGCGCTTGAATCGACACACCGCTCGGACCGGTCGCCGGTCGACCCATCGAGACGCGGTTCGTCGGACGGCAAGGCGAAAGACGCCGTGCCTGCCGCGATAGCTCGAACCGGACGCCGATGCCGAGGGGAAGTCCGTTCGGGGCGGTCAATTGCTGGAGCGACGCGGTGTACGCGACCGTCCCGTCCCGGCCTGCCGCGTTGACCTCCGGGATCGGGCTGAACCTGCAGTTGCTGCTGCCGGAGCGCGATCGCCGGCCCGACGGCCGCGGCGTGCTCCTAGAATTCGGCGCGCCAGCATTCTTCGGCGTGAGGCTCAGCTCGACGGTGCGGGTGGTCGAGGCTCCGGAGTACCTGCTCGACCCGAAGGCCGGCTATCTACGGGTCCGCTTCCGCAGGCGCTTGCATCGTCGACGCGGCGACGAGCCGTTTGAGGTATTCCGACCGATCGTGACGCGGTGCTTTCGGCCGGTCCGGGAAGCGATGGTCCGAATCGGCCGAGATGAACCGCTGGAGGATAATCTCCAGATGTTCTACGGCCAGCCGGGGTTCCCGCTCGCGGAGCCGGGGGACTACGAGCTCGAGGTCGAGCTGCGGGTCGAGGCCGAGGGAGGGCGCCCTCACGTCCTGCGGTCGAACCGTATCGCTCTTCGCGTCGGACGCCCTCAATTCAGGGCTGACGAGCTTGAAGTGTTCGATCTCTTTGACCCTCTAACCGGTCTGTACCTCGCTTTGGGGGGCACCAAGAAGGCGCTTCCCGTGACTCACGACCGCCTTAAGGAGCTTGAGGAAGCTCGGAGACATCGCAACAAGGACCGTGCGGACGCCGTGGCGGCTGCGATCTTGCGAGCGCGCGCCATCGATGCGGGGCGCGACTATCGGGCCGAGACGAACCGCTCGGTACAGCTGTTCGATCAGCTGGCCGCCGACCTCGAAGTGTTCAATCCTATTACCCGACGCGAGACGGAGAAGCTGCGCGACAAGCGCAAGGCCGAAGTGAGCACATCTTAAGTAAAGGCACGCAAGAAGTAAATGTTTCCTTAGTGAGTTTGCTTTCTCTAAGGGCTGTCTCCGAAACACAAATGGCTGAGTTGTATCAAAAAGGAGAGGACCTGATGTTTAATGGTTATCTACGGCGTATGCGCAGGTTGGATCGCTCGCCTGAGGACCTCCGCACCCCAGCGCGTCTTCTAATTTCAATTCCGGCTGTATTTATCGCGTTTATTGGCGTAACGGGATCTGCTCTTGGGGAAACGGCCGTGGAAGTCGAGGTCGGAGCTACCGGGCCGGCGGATGATTATGTTTGCTGGGCGCCGGTGGAGGCCCGCGCGCGGCTGGACGCACCGCAAGCGCAACCGCTGAAAGTGCATGTTACGACAACACCGCATAGCCCCGTTCAGAACTCCGGGGAACTCGCCTTTGTCAATGCTCCTGCCGGCGGATTGGCGGCAGGCGGGGTGACGTCCACCTTAGAAATCGAAGTTGAACTCCCCGCTGACGGCTCGTGGCGGTCTTTCTACGTGCTTGGCACCGCCGCCTCGAGCGCGGACAAGGACGTCTCCATCGTGGTCAGCGACGAAGGAGGTGCGGAGCTGGCCCGGCATGATTTGATGGTACGGGTCCGCAAGAATGCCGAAACGCTGAGCGGCGCTGAGCGGGATCGCTTTCTGAGTGCTTTCGTGAAAGCCGCTCAAAAGAATAATCAGTTTGATAAATACTGGAGGCTTCATACCATAGCTGCGAACTTGGCGCATCAGGACGCGTTTCTTCCGTGGCACCGCGTATTTTTACTTAATCTAGAGCGCGAGCTTCAGATCGAGGATCCGAGCGTCGCTCTTCCGTATTGGGAATTTGACAAAGCTGCTCCAAAGCTATTTTCGGAGGATTTTTTAGGTAGGGTGACTCTTACCCCGCCAAATTTTAATGTGGTGCAATTTTCCACTACTAATCCCTTAAGCAGCTGGTCTCTCAGCGACCCCTCGGTGACGCCACTTCGCCGAAATCGCAATGGAGATACCAGCACTAGCCCGGCGCTTAGCAAGAACTTCATGTCGAACGACGAACATGGAGTGATGAACGCCAACATATTTGGCCCATATCATGGTCAAGCACACGTTTATATCGGTGGCAATGTTGGCAACTTTTTTAGCTCTCCGTCTGATCCGCTATTCTTCCTGCTTCATGCAAACGTAGACCGGGCTTGGGCAGCGTGGGAGAGACTCCACGATCGTTTTGATCGAATGCAAAGCTTGGCCTACGTATTGCAGGGCCGCTTTTCGCCGGGTGCTTCTTCGCTTTTTGGCAATTTCGTAGACGATACCATGTGGCCCTGGGACGGGCTTAGCCGTCCGAGCGAGGCCGGGACCGCGACGACAGCGGTCACCTTGCCTGACAACCCGGGTCCGGGTGGCGGGCTGGAAGGTAAACCTCAGGTTGGTGACACTTTGGATTACCTCGATATGGCCGGCGTTGGCACGGCGCATGATTTTTGTTACGATGACATATCTTACGGCGTGGGAGCCGTCAGTCCGTTTTGGCCGTGAGTCCTTGGACCGATCCCTTGAGTCTCGGAGCGACACATGCATACCGACGATCACGGTTCGCCCAGTACCTCTCGGTGGCTGCTTGCAGCAGCCGCAGCGGCGATCCTTCTTTCGGGCGAAGCCGTTGCCCAGGTCAAAGAGCCTGAGCTGACGAGGCCGGACGCGAGCGTGCGGGAGCTTCTTGCCGCGAACGCAGCCGAGATCCAATCAGTCGTTGAACGCGCACTCGATACGCAGCAGCCTACAAAGAGCAGAGTTGATGCCGTGCGTCAGCTCTCAGGTGCTTATTTCGATTACCTGCTAGCAAACTCTCAGGCTCTGGTTCGCGACCCTGATCCGGAGGTGGCCCATACGACGGTGCTGAGCCTGGCAGGTCAAATCGCAATGTTGCCCGATGTTCAGGTTATGGAGCATCACAACCACACTGAGTACGACAATTACCAAAGCAATCTCGTCAAAACGTCACTAGATTCGCTTCGACAGGCACTGGAACACGATAATGCTGCTGTAGTTGATGAGGCCGCTGCTTTTCTGTCCAGCCGCGGTGATCTACAAGGCATGGCCCGGGTTCAGCGTCTGATCGAAGAAGGGAAGATATCCGCTGGAAAGGGCATCGGCTTTCTCAGTCTGGGCCCTCTCGAAAAGGCTTCTCCCCTGATCGAGAAGTATACTTCTGACCCGGATACTAGCGTTCAAGCTGCGGCAATTAGCCAGTTGTCTTATAATAGTAGGTATACATCTGTAGTACGTGACGTAGCACTCAGTGCCAATACTTCGAGCCAAGTGACCATTGCCGCTCTGCCGGGGCTCGCGAAAACTGACAGGGATTTTCTCAATTATGGCGTAGCGTTGGCGCAGAATGAAAAGGTTGATAAAGCCGTGCGGAGTCAGGCACTTGAGGCGGCAATTGGATTTACCATCCGGAACAATACGCCCGAGTCGACGGTACGTTCCCTGGAGCCGTTGTTGGGCGATGCCGCTGCCGAGCTTTCCTCGCCCGAGGCGCTGCAGGCCGTAGAGCAGCTGAGGTCTGTCTACCAGATTCAGTAGACAATTTCTGAGGGGAAGTCAGCTTATCAAGAAGCGGTATCGTACTCGTGGCCCAGTCTTCGCTGCAATCGACCGGGTTCAGGGTTTCTGAAGGTTTTCGTGCGCAAGGCCCCTCCGACAAATCGCTAGCGGGCGTGTCTAGGATGTTGCCGGCCGACCGAGCAGCGCCTTCGTCAGCGTCTGCAACAGCGCTCGCCTGAGAACCTCGACTGCCGATGGCACGCCTACTCTCTGGACCGCTCCGAATGCCCACGTTCCGGCACTCCTGAGATAGCCGAGTGCAGGTTGCGGCGGCACCTACCGCAGACAGGACCTGGGTACGACCAGGCATTGGCCTCAACGAGACGCGAACTGTGGAGCGGCCGAGGGCTGGGAATGTCTGCACTGATCTTCCCAAGAACGTTCAGAAGGGCACCTTTTTGGACGGATTGCGTGGCCTCGAGAAGTCGGCGTTCGCAATGCCCGTCGGCGGGCGAAAACGGATAGCCTTTTTGGCCGCCCCTCGAGGTCCGACCGCTGTGGCGAGCTTGATCGCGCAAGCCCCCCCGGCCGTGCCCGCCCTCTTCTCCCCGCCGGGACGCCAGCCGTTCAGAACTCGAATGTGGCGTTCACCGGCACGTGGGCGGGCGCAAGCTCGCCTGCGCGGGCGGCCGGCTCGGCTCCGATCGACCGCAGCCCGCCGGCGAACCCGACGCGGCTGTCGGCTTCCGCGCGGGAAGAACTCTTCCGAGGCGAGGATCTGGTCGAGCAGCTTCCCGCGCCCCCAGTGGACGCGTGAGAAGCGGCGCGCCTCGGGGATCGCGGGCGCGAGACTGAACAGCCGCGCCGCATCGCCCGCGTCCGGGTCGTCAAATCCCCGCGTGCCGAGTTCGATGCCCGGTGGACCGAGCAGGATCTGTGTCGTCGCTGCGTCCGGTACGCCGTTCAAGTTACCCAGGAGGAGGAGCGGCACCCGCCTGCTCCCCCTCGCGCAAACCGTTCGTCCGGAGCGTGTCCCTCCGGTGAGGCTTCCAATTACCCACATCCCCAGAGCGCTGCTTGCTCTGTTCGACGCTCGCGTGATGCTGTCCGAGCTGCCGAAGCACGGAGGCGTCACGAATGAGCGGTGGAGCGATGACCGGCGGATCCGGCTGGCAGGATGACGAGCTTGCCGCCGCAAGCATGCCTGACAAGCGTCTCGGGCGCCGTCTGCGCAGGTTGCTGGATCAGATGTCGGCCGCCCCAGGCAAGCCGGTCCCCGCGGCCTGCGGTGACTGAGCTGCGACCAAGGCCGCGTACCGCTTCTTCGACAACCCCACGATGCAGGTTTGGACTTGGGCCTGAGGGAACACTGCGGTGATCGCGTCCGGGAAGCCTTTGAGGCCATCGACGATGGCGATCAGGACGTCTTCGACACCGCGGTTCTTGAGCTCGGTCATGACCCGCAGCCAGAATTTGGCACCTTCCGTCTGCTCGATCCAAAGGCCGAGGATCTCCTTACGGCCATCGGGGCGGACCCCGAGGGCGACGTAGACCGCCTTGTTGCGGACGGTCCCTTCGTCGCGGATCTTGACCCGCAGCGCATCGAAGAAAACCAGCGGATAGACCGGCTCCAGCGGCCGGTTCTGCCATTCGGATATCTCGTCCAGCACGGCGTCGGTCACCGCGCTGATCAGGTCAGGCGACACCTCGATGCCGTAGAGGTCGGCCAGGTGCCCCTGGATCTCTCGGACCGTCATGCCCCGGGCGTACATCGACACCAGCTTGTCGTCGAAGCCCGGCAGCCGGCGGCGGTACTTGGCGATCAGCTGCGGATCGAAGGTCGACAGGCGATCGCGCGGCACCGAGATCGGCAGCTTGCCGCTGTCAGTGAGTAGGGTCTTCTGGCCATAGCCATTGCGGATGTTCCCGCGGCCCTCAGCTGCCTCGCCGTCCAGATGGTGGTCCATCTCGGCATTCAGCGCCCGCTCGGTGAGTGCCCGCTTCAGTTCGTCAACGAGCCCGTCCTTGCCCAGGGCGGACTGCGGGTCGCGACCAGCCAGGAGCTGGTCCAGGAGTTCGTCCGCGATGATCGGCGCTTTGCGTCGTGCCATGGCAGGGGTCCTTCGTTCCCATCTTCATGGCCCGCACACGGAATCCCTGACAGTCCCACTGCCGCACCCGCGGATTAAGGCCAACATAGCTGACGAGCTTTTGTGGTGAGGTGAAGCGGCGGATGTCACCGATGGCGGCAACCAGCCCGGCTGCCACTACAACGTTGATGCCGGTGATGGTGATCAGCCTTGCCACGGCAGGATCCGTGATGATGGCCTGAGCCACCTCACGGTCCAGCAGGACCAGATCCTCGCCCAGCCGGTCGAGCTCTAGGGACATGGCGCTCGATGGCAGCCTTCTCGTCGTCGGGAAGAGGCTGCCGAGCAAGCCATGTCCGGCCAACACGACTGAACAGATCGGCGTGCGGACAGCGGGGGATCAGGTGCGCGTGCAGGATCGCATGCACCTCGTTCTTGATCCGCGTCCGGTGCCGCACGACTTGGTCCCGCCTTGTAACCAGACGGCGAAGGCGCTCGGTGGCCGCATCCGGCGTCCAGACCTCCGGCAGGTAGCCGGCCGCATGCAGGCTCGCCAGCACACCGGCATCGATCTTGTCGGTCTTCACGTGCGCATGGGCGATTGCCTCCACCTGCGCCTCGCTGGCCTCCTGGCCAGCGTCCCTTCGGGAAGCGGATCCATCGGCTTCTGCCGATGGATGGATTGGCGATGATCACCCTGGCGACGAACGGCGACAGCACGCGCACGACCGCCATGGCGTTGCCGGTTGCCTCGACCACCACCTCGTCGGTCGGCTCAAGCGTCTTGCCAAAGCCTTCCAACGCAGTTCGGGTCATCTCCACCCGGCCGGCTTGATGCAGCCGGCCTTCCTCCCACACCGCGACCTGCGCAAAGGTGCGATGGATGTCCATGCCGATCACGCGTCTCACCACGTCCTCCTGTCGCTGGAAGAACGGGAGCGTGGGGCGACACGACACCTACGGATCCGCGCTCACGGCGCAACCGGGCAAGTCGCAAAAGGCGGCCAGCTACTAACACGAGCTCACAGCTCATCGTGTACATCGGCCTGCCCGCACTTCGTGCTCCCGGTGCCTTCTGTCCCGGATGGTCGCACCATACGCGAAGATCAGCAGATCCCGCCGGACGTCGGCACCGCCTCTCTCATACCCGGTACCAATGCCATTGAGGCCTTGAACGCCAAGCTGCGCCGCGCCGTCCGAACACGCGGCCATTTCCCAACCGACGACAGCGCGCTCAAGCTGCTCTTCCTCGTCTTGAACCTGGCCGAGAAGGAGTGGAGGATGCCACCTCGGGAGTGGGCGATGGCCAAGGCACAACTCGCCATCCTGTTCGAAGAACGCTTCCTGGCCACTTGAACCACCAATGTTCACCACGCGGCCCGCACACGGAATTTCGGACAGTCCCGCGCCCCTCCTTGATCGCCTGCTTCTCCGCCTTCGTGTTTCGCTGCTTGGGAGCTGCGACGATGCTCGCATCGACGAATTGGCCAGACATGGCGAGATAGCCGGCTTCCCGCAGCTGCCGGTCGAACAGGTCGAACAGCCGCCCGATCGCACCTGCCTTCGTCAGCTGTTCGCGAAACGTCCAGATCGTATTGGCATCCGGCACCGCATCGCCCAGCCCAAGGCCGAGAAAGCGGATCCAGGTGAGTCGATCGCGCAGATAAAACTCGGTCCGTTCGTCGCTCAGATTGTTCTGCGTCTGCAGGACCAGCACCTTGAACATCAACACATGGTCAAAGGGTGGTCGCCCGCCCTTCGAGCGATCTGCTCGCGGCACTGCCGCTTCCATTTCCTGCCGGAAGAGCTCGAAGTCCACCACCGCAGCCAGACGTTCCAGGTCATCGCCCTTCTTCGACAGGCCGGCCAGCCGCTCCTCGACGTCGAAGAAACCAGCCTGACCCGCCACATCCGTCTCCTACCTGGGCGGCTCCATCACACCACCGGCACCGGCCAAGCACGAGAGGTTTTTGGAGGTGTCCAGCTTCTTCAAACTGTCCGACTGCTTGCCCAGATCGATGGCCACGAGTTCGAGCGACATGCTTCCCTCCGTCAGTTGGCCACCTATCGTGGCCGGGAAGCGGGAGGCGTCCATTCCATAACATGAAGCGGCTGGTCTGGCTCGAGCAGCAGGTCGCCACTTGACCCACCCAGCAGGCCGAGGCGACAACGACACGACGAACCGGCCTGACTGACGGGACCTGAGCACCCCGTCATCAAGCCAACGCCGTCGCCCTGCGGCCCAGGTAGACCCTGGAGAGGCTTCTTCAAACTGTCCGACTGGCTCAAGAACCAACAGGCCCTAGTCGATACAGGACTCATAGGACCTATCTGCACAATGTAACTTTCATGCCGCATCAGGCTACAGGTGCATCGCAATATTCCTCTGACGTACTTGTCCAATCAAGCTTCGCCGAATACAGTCCTATAACCCACAACATCCACCAAATGCGGGTACCCTAGGGTCATTCGTAAACCCAATAGTTCGGAACAGCAGATGAAGGCAATCAGGCGATCATTAAGTAGCATGCTACTATTATTTCTTCTCTGCTCATGTGGCCCAATTTATCTTCATGATCCAGCAGCTCAGACTGCCGCAACAAGTGCACAAGAGAATTTTATGCAAATAACTACTCGTCGCAGCGCGTCCGGCTTTACCAAATCCTACATTACACAACGAACAGTAGATGCAGAAATAGACTTAGCTTTGTCCACAATAACACAACAAAGCCAAATTAGCGCACTTTCATCCAATAGTTGGCAATTGATCGGCGACTCACTCTGCAGGGAGCTCTACGCTACGGCGACGGAGCTTGGCCTGTTGGCCACGCGCAACGCAGTGCCTAACCGATCTAGCGTCTGTGAGGACAAAAGGCTACCGGACCTCGACAAGGACCTTTCCGAGGCTGCGTCCAGCAAATTTAACCCGCCGTGCCAAGCTTCCTTAAGCGCGACCAACAGGAAGGCTGAACGGGATTGCTGGCAAAAGCAGATGGAAGAGGCCCTGTCGGCTCTTCCAGGTGCGCAATCCGCTACAAAATCATTCATGGACGCTCTGAATGTAGCCGCGGATAACGAAGCTCGTTACATTGCGACGCAAAAGCTCTTGAGTGCTGGACTACTGGCTGTGGTCGCGCCTAGCTCTGAAGCGGTGGATCAAGTATCTACACTCAAGACAATTCTACAGGAGCCTGTATCTGCTCGCAGATTTGACAAAAATGATCAAGGAGAGCTCATCGAAAAAAAGACTAACACTACTGTTGGCAAAGCTCTTTCTATAAACCCACCGAATCTGCCTGCTTCCACAAGCGGCTCACTTTCCGCAATAGATCTTCTGCATCTTACGAATTTAGACGGCCAATTGAGTTCATTTCAAGGCTTGTTGCCGGTTAGTCCCGGCATTGCCGTCACCATTATTGGACTGTCGTATGATGTCGCTCGTGCAGAGGAGCTACGCATACGGAACATTATAAGCACTGCTACGCGCCGGATAAAGCTGTATGATAGTCATATTGCTTTTCTTGAAGGTCAGCTATTCCGGACAGGAGAAGCCGCTGGACAGTTCGGAATTACTAGACAGCTTCCAGAGGTCACAAGCGGTTCTACTGTGCGTGACACCATACAAAGGCTGCGCAACGATTTCTTCGTTCAAGAGAAAGAGAAAGAGAAAAGGAGGGATTTCCGTGGTGACCTTGCTGCGGTCTATAGCAGTCTAGGGCTTTGGACGAACGCAGTACTGTCAGGTTCAGTAACTCGACAAGACTTCCCCAGCCTCATAAGCGCTTTGGATGCCGAAGAAAGTCTTGCCAATGCCGAGATCGCCCTGCGGGAGCGCGAAGCAGTGATCAGTCGGGGGCTTCAGGGTCTCGTCGCGTTCCACGAAGGGGGAATAGATGCTCAGGATGTCAATAATCTCCTTCAGGTGGCACAGGCTATCGGCATCTTCGCAATTGCGGCAGACTGAGGGCATGATGATGAGAGTAATCGTGAGTTTCTACATTATGTTGTTTCTGGCAAGTTGTTCTGGTACGCCTGCAGCTCGGAACCTTAGCAGAGAAACGCTCGCACAAGTGGTTGAGTACGAGAATGAGATCCGCACATTGAGTAGGGATTTACAGGATGCTTTCGACCAATCCGCCCTTTCCACTCGTCGAGACATAGAAAGGTCCGCAGAGAATCTTGAGGGAGATATAGTGAACAACCTTGCAAACGACGCAGCCGATAGAACCGTCCGTGACGGCTTTAGCGACAGAGACCTACGAAATTTTGCTGCTGGTATTCTGGAAGAAAATGAGAAAGCGGAGGCATCCATCAACGTGCTGCGCTTAAAGCAGATCGACGCGCATCAGGCGGCAATTGCTTCTACGTCGTTGGATGAAACCGAACTTCAGGCGGTTCGCGCGAAGCTAGAACAGCTTCAGCGAGAGCCGTCGTTATCAGACAGAGCCGAACAGATTCGGCCGCTTATTGAGGCGGCTGCCGCTACTCTTCAGACAATCAACTCCACAAAAGGTCCCTAAACATGGCTGATGCTTCCACTATAACCGCTCTTCAGGCAATAGAGGTTCAGCTGGAGGCGCGGCGCAATGAACTAAAACAACAACTGCTACGCACCAACATCCCTCCCGCGAAGAGCACGGATTTCCGGGCACAGGTAAGAGCACAGATGAGCCTTATTGATGCCGAGATCCGGCGGGTCAATGCCCGGATTGCCGATGTGTCTGTCGCAATAGCTGCAGGAAAGATAAAGCCGCTGGCTCCAGCGCAAGTCAATTCAATGAAGAGCGCACTAAATGCGGTTCAGAAGCCTATCCAGGCTAGTGCCACCGTAAGTGATATAGTTAGGGCAGTAGGTAGTGTGGTAGGAGCAACTGCAAAGGCGACAACCGCGGCGATGTCATAGGCATAATTTTCCTCATTGGTGACGACCGGCAGTGCGTTGCTGAGCTAATTCTTGCACATCATTTATGCAGCATTGATCGGTAGATTTTTGTCATTTGAAGCATAATCAATTTCTATCGCTGCTGAGGGGAAGGGCTTTCTCCGATAAGTCGTAAGTGCGTGATCATGTTCTAATCCAAATAAATGGATCAACAGCTACTAATAGCAAGGGAAACCCGGGAGAAAGGTTTAGAGATGGAGCCAGAATCTAAGGCCGCTTCTCTGCCGTCTGCGCCCACGCCCATGGTGGCCCGCGTGCGCTCTCGGGCACGTGTAACAGTTCATTACCTTTGGCGGTATGCCTCCCCAATTGCGGTCCTGCTTTTAGGCGGCATCGTATGGTTCTACGTTAGTGCAAGTTCAGCACAAACATGTGGTTCGGCAGGAGGTGACAGCGGACCGTTCTGTGCCACGGCAGATGGACCTATCAATCGCCTCCTGTTGAGCAAAGCAATATTTTTAAAAATACCTTCGAGCTTCTTCTCGAAGACTGAAACACCTGCAAATGATGTTCTAGAGACCTTAGGCATTGCGCATGATATTGATGTTTGGCTTAAGAAAAACGCAATGGAAATACCTATCAGTACGACATCTGTGCTGTCGTCGGTAATAACTAGCGTCGGATCGACCTTGGCGAATGATTTAGCAGAGGCCGTCCGCCTCTTAAGAGCTAGTCAGGACTTCCAGAAGCGCGACGAGTCGGCTTGGATTCGACTAGCTTCAAACGCCACCGCTGCGCGGACATATTGGATGACTAGTTTAGGTGGCTTGATGATTGTTTTGATTCTTTTTGCAGGAACGAGTGTGCTGATTGGTGCTCGGGCAGTCCGTGTCCTCAGCTTCGAGATGGGAGCAGTGGCTTTTTTACTGGGAGGATGGGTCCTTGCAATCATCGCCACTTGGTCTAGTGATGTGATCTTTCCTCGGACGGAGGCCTCAACCTTCGTTGAGCATTACCTTAACCCATCGCTGAGCCAGAGTGTTAGGCCTGCCCAGACTCTCTTCATCTTTAGCGCAGTTGCGATGCTGTTCGGGGCCAGCCTTCGGCTAGTGGTGCCAAAGGCACTTGGAGCTATCCTAATCGGGCCGAACGAGATCCCGATGGATGATGCGGGCAAGACAGCTCAGAAAATTGCCTTGTGGAAGGGGCGGGCTTGGCTGACTGAGGTACTCGCGGACCTAGATCTTGCCATCTTGGTCGTAGCTTTCACTCTTACGTTCGGGGTATGGCAAATCTATACGTTACTGAGTTGGCCACTTGCCTTAGGTGGTGGCTGCGGCACTGAGCAACCGCTGCAAGAAATGCAGGCTGCCTGTGCTGCAGTCAGTTCAATAGTATTCGGTAGTGGAGTGATGGGCACTCTGATCTTAGGGACGTTAGTTCTTCCTGCATTTGCCGTGTCTCGTGAGTTAGCACGACGTCTCTCGACTCTTTCTGCGATTGTGGCCGAAGGGCAAGGTGACCCTGCCCCACTCGGTGGCACTGCTTGGGGCACTATTGCAAAGATCGCTACTATATTGGCTCCGTTTCTTTCAGGGATGGCAGCTCAGGTGTCTCAGGCTTTGGGCTCAGCGGGGCCATGAGCCTACAAAGACCAGATGTAATCGCCGGCATCCAGAGGGTAAATTTTTGGTGAGAGCCGCCTCCTGCTGACGATGCAATACGTCGATGACTAGCACTACACTTGGACACCTCCATTTACCTGCCAGTGACACTGAGCTTCAGGCAAGGCACCTACGGTGCCGGCTTTTGAACCTCTGCTTCTGAGTCCATTCTTCGCGATGGCGAGTTGGACGGTGCGGCAGTCCTACCGCCTTCAGCCTGACAGGGTCTGCCGCTCGAGCCAGATCAGCCGGCGCATGTTGTAGACCAAGTTGGCGAGGCCGATCTTGGTCGTCGCCCTGGCGATGCCGATGGTCCGCACAAACGTAACCCTCCGGTGAGAGCCGCCTTCTGCTGACGATGCCATGCGTCGATGCTGTTCGGCATGAGTGCCGAGGATCGGGAAGTGTCCGCTTTGCGTTTAGCGGACACCAAGCAAGCGGGAGCTAAGCGGCGGCGTTGGCCGGACGCGCTGAAGCGGGAGCTGGCGGCGGCGGCAATGGCGCCTGGCGCATCAGTGTCTGTCATTGCGCGACGGCACGACGTGAACGCCAATCAGCTGGACACCTCTAAAAACCGGCTGCCGGTCTTGCTAAGCCATTGATTTACCATGGGCGAGGGAGGCGCCAACCGGGGTTTTTAGAGGTGTCCAGCTGTTCAAGTGGTGCCGGCAGTTCGGCAGCCTGACGGCATCCGCCGAGCCGGCTGGCTTTCTGCCGGTGGAGGTCATGCCGCTGCCGGCGGTGCCACCTTTGGCACCGAGCACGGGCATGGCTG
>JAESGR010000379.1_pt1 | contig 40163 bp, 33 predicted proteins | sample 9269771 | NCBI WGS metagenome assembly JAESGR01 (sample SAMN15739572, study PRJNA653492) | algae metagenome | isolation source: Chroococcus sp. CMT-3BRIN-NPC107 and co-occurring heterotrophs from well... | place: USA: Clark Mountains Wilderness, California | collected 2010-04-18 | reverse complement strand
GCAGCGATGGATCAACGAACTGCACGACGTCCTCACCGTCATCGCCACCCGGGATGCCCAGTGTCGCTATCGTCTGGACCACCTCAGTGGCATCAACCGGGGCTATCTCCACAGCCGGGTGCAGGAGGTGCTGCGGGACTTCGATCAGCTGGTGGACGAGCGTCCGCTTTGGAGGGACTACGCAGGCCCAACCTGACGACGGGTGATGCCGTGCGAGCAGATCTGCGTGCGCATGAGAAAGCTTCTGCTGTCTCACATACCCTCCAGCGTCTTGCAAAATGCGACGCCTCGGTGACAATTGCTTGCCGGGCCGTCTGGAGGCGGTTTCCCCGAGCGGCGGTTCGTCATCGCCTCGTGGCTGCGGAGAACGCCCATGCTCGGCCCTGCCCAGTCTCGTGACCTCGACGAGCGGCTCGATGACGAGCGGCTCGATGACGAGCGGCTCGATGACGAGCGGCTCGATGACGAGCGGCTCGATCTCGGCTTCGTCCGGGCGTGGGTCAGGGATGCCTATTCCAACTGGGGCCGGCCGGCCATCGATCCGGTCGTGTTCTTCACGTTCTACCCGGTGATGTTCTTCGAAGGCATCCGCTCGGAGCGCCAGATCTTCGCGCTGGCGGCGGACCGCCTCAGCGTCCGCTGGTCCCTTGGCTATCTCTCGACGAGGCATTACCGGACGCCTCTGGCTTCACCCGGATTCGCCAGCGCCTCGGGCTCGCGGTCTTCCGCCGCTTCTTCGAGCGCGTGGTCAACCTATGCCAAGAAGCGGGCCTCGTCTGGGGGAAGGCGGTCTTCGCCGAGGCGACCCGGGTCCCCGGCAACGCCGCTACCGATTCTCTCATGCCAGGCTCAGCGACGTCGTGGATGGCCATGTGGTTGCCCTCTTCGGCGACGATGTCGCCGCGGACGGTGCGGCGGGCGCGACGCGATCCGGTTCTGAGCGGCGGGATCTCCTTGAGACGTGCCGCCTGGATCCATCCCGCCCGCATCGGGGCCGTATCGCCGCCTCTCGGATCGCAAGGTCCGTCGCACCGACCCGGATGCGGTGGCTATGGCGATCCGAGAGGCGCTTGAGCCGCGCGCACTGGTCGCCTCCTTCAAGCGGCATCTCACGTTGGCAGGGCTGCCAAACACGATCCGGTTCTACGCTATGCGCCACGCCGCAGCTTCGCTCCTGCTGGCCGAAGGGGCACCTCTGCCAGCGGAGTCGGCTCTCCTTGGGCACTTGCTGACCAGCACCACGCTGAACGTCTAAGCACACACCATCCGAGGCGCGGAGCGCCTGACGGATGTCATGATGGACCGACTGTTGGGGTAGCGCGCAGCGCATTGGCGGACGTGACGGAAACAGGCGGGAGGGGTTGCACCTCCGGTCTTCGCTTTACCGCACGGTTGTGCGCTTTTCTGGTGCGGACGGCGGGATTCGAACCCGCACGAGGGTTGCCCCTCAGCGGTTTTTAAGACCGCGGCGTCTGCCTTTCCGCCACGTCCGCCAATGTGCGTTGGGAGGATACCTGATCTGGGAGGAGCTCAGAGGGCACAAAGAAGCCCGGAACCTGGTCCGGGCGGGCCTGGAGCGGAAGACGGGATTCGAACCCGCGACCTTCTCCTTGGCAAGGAGATGCTCTACCACTGAGCCACTTCCGCATCGCGTTAGCCCGGATACTATAGGCAGCATGAATAGTGGCGTCAAGGATGGGCAAGGAGGCCTCGTGAGCGAATCGCAGCTACCCGGAACGCTCGTCAGCACTGAATGGCTTGCTGAGCACCTGGAAGATCCCACGGTGCGAGTGGTCGATATCCGGGGATACGTGCACACGACTGACCTGGGCGAGGGCAGGCAGCACGCGGACTACGTCGCCGCGCGTGACGAGTACGAGGCTGGGCACATTCCCGGCGCGGTCTACGTCGATTGGACGCAGGACATCACGGACCCGGAGAACCCCGTCAAGGTGCAGATTGCGCCGCCCGCGCGCTTCGCGCAGGCGATGGAAGACCGAGGGATCGGGGACGAGACTGAGGTCGTGATCGTCGATCACACCGGCGGCAACTTCGCGACCCGGCTGTGGTGGGCGCTGATGTACTACGGGCATGACCGCGCGGCGGTGCTCGATGGCGGGTACCGCAAGTGGGAGGCAGAGGGACGTCCGCTCTCCACGGAAGCGCCGGAAGCACGAGCGGCTCACTTCTCGCCCAGAGCGCGACCCGAATTACTTGTGGATGTTGAAGGCATGCAAACGGCCATAGGCAGCAGTGGGGAGCAGATTCTCGACGCTCGGGATGCCGGCCAGTACTCCGGCGCGGTGGCAAGAGGAAGCCGGGGTGGGCGGATCCCTTCTGCGCTCCATGTGCCGGCCAAGGCCCTTGTCAATGCGGACGGCACATGGAAGCCGGACGGTGAGCTACGGGAGATCCTGGTTGCCAGCGGTGTGCGCGAGGGTGAGCGTGCCATCGCGTACTGCAACGGCGGTGTAACCGCCACGGCGCTGCTCTTTGCGCTGGACCGCACTGGCCACAAGGACTACGCCAACTACGATGGCTCCTGGAACGAGTGGGGCGAACGCGCGGACCTGCCGGTCGAGACAGACGGGTAAACGACCTGCACGTTCCGGGCGTGGCCACAAGCAAAAACCCCTGCCTCCTTTATGGAAGCAGGGGTTATCCAGGCCGTTTAGCCACTGGTGCCAAGGAGCAGACTCGAACTGCTGACCGCACGATTTTCAGTCGTGAGCTCTACCAACTGAGCTACCTTGGCAAGTCGTCAGTGTGCCATGCCGGGCCTGGTGGGCGATAGAGGGCTCGAACCTCTGACATCCACGGTGTAAACGTGGCGCTCTTCCAGCTGAGCTAATCGCCCTCGGCTGGTTAATTCCGGTGCCCAGGAAAGGATTTGAACCTTCACGCCCTAAACGGGCACTAGCCCCTCAAGCTAGCGCGTCTGCCGATTCCGCCACCTGGGCAGGCACCGGCTGATTATAGGGATGTGCCCTGATACGCGTCAATGCGTGGTTTTGGCGCAATCTCAGTCAGAGCCCCGCTCAGTGCTCAATCAGGAGCGCGTATCCTTGCGGCAGCGGGAACGTTGGGCAGCCGGTGGAGCGTACCGGGTCATCAAGGGAGATGCAGAGGAGCATGGCACGGCCAAAGGTGAGCGTCGTTGGCGCTGGCATGGTGGGTGGCGCGGTGGCCCAGTACCTGGCGCTGCGCGACTACGCGGATATCGTCCTCGTCGATATCGTTGAGGGTATGCCGCAGGGCAAGGCGCTTGACCTGGCGGAGACCGCTCCGGTGCTCGGGTATGACAGCCAGATGACCGGCGCCAACGGTTACGAGGAGACCGCAGGCTCCGACGTGATTGTGGTGACCTCGGGTATCGCACGGAAACCGGGCATGAGCCGGGATGACCTGCTGCGCACGAACATGGGGATCGTGAGGTCGGTTGTCGAGCAAGCCGTGGCGGCCTCGCCCGATGCCGTCTTCATCATCGTCTCCAACCCGCTGGATGCCATGTGTCACGTTGCCTTCGATGCCGCCGGCATCCCACGCGAGCGGCTGATTGGCATGGCGGGCGTGCTCGATTCCGCGCGCTTCCGCTGCTTCATCGCGGCACAGGCGGATGTTTCGGTCGAAGACGTCAGCGCCATGGTGCTCGGCGGTCATGGGGACACCATGGTGCCAATCTCGCGCTACTCCACCATCGCGGGCGTGCCGATCACGGAGATCTTCGAGCCCGACGTGGTCAAGGCACTTGAGGATCGCACGGCGAACGGGGGCGCGGAGATCGTGTCGCTGCTCAAGACTGGCAGCGCCTACCAGGCGCCCGGTGCGTCGGTTGTCGAGATGGTCGACAGCATCCTGCTCGACAAGCGCCGCATTCTGCCGTGCAGCATCCACCTCGAAGGCGAGTATGGGCTGCAGAACCTGTTCGTCGGCGTACCGGTCAAGCTGGGCGAAGGTGGCGTGCGCCAGATCATCGAGCTGAACCTGACCGACGACGAGAAGGCTGCGTTGCACAAGTCCGCGTCTGCCGTGCAGGATCTTGTTGATGCCATGGCGCGCCTGAAGAGCGAGAGTGCCGCTACCACATAGGCGAGGGGGCAGCCACAGGGAGCCGGCGCGTGCCAGAGCCGAATACGCGACTGATTGAACGCCCCTGGGAGAACGTCGAGCGCATGGTCGAGGTTGACCATGCGCTCGAGCGCATTCTTGCGGTTGTTGCCCCACTTGCAGTCCAACGGTTGCCGTTGCTGCAGGCTGCGGGCCGGGTGATTGCAGAAGCCGTCCGCGCGCAAGACCACGTGCCTCCATTCCGTAACTCGGCGATGGACGGTTTCGCGGTGCGCTGCCAGGACGTGGCCAAAGCCACCTGGGACGACCCCACACTGCTTCCCGTTGCCGCCGAGGTGGCGGCAGGCGACGCGGCTGGCACAGCGCTGAGGCCGGGTACCGCGATCCGCATCATGACCGGCGCCGCCTTGCCGGATGGCGCGGACGCGGTCGTCCGATTCGAAGAGACGGACGAAGCGCGGCGGATGGTAGGGACGCTGGCGGCCGAGGTGCGGGTCTACCGGCCGACTCGACCCGGCGACAACGTCCGGGAGGCTGGCGAAGATATTGTGTCCGGCGCAGAAGTCGCGAGCGCCGGGCAGGTGCTGACGCCTGCACGACTGGGGCTGCTCGCTTCGGTCGGTGTGGCGGAGGCGCCGGTGCACCGGCGGCCGGTCGTGTCGATTCTCTCGACCGGCAACGAGGTGGTGCCACCAGGTGACCACCTGCCTTCCGGGAAGATTCGGGACAGCAATGCCTACGTCCTGGCGGCCATGGCCCAGGCTTGGGGCGCCGACGTGCGTCTCCATGGGATTGCGCGGGACACAGTCGAGCATCTGACGTCGCACCTGCGAGATGCGCGGGAATCTGACCTGATTGTCACCAGCGGTGGCGTGTCGCTCGGGGATTTCGACTTTGTGAAGGATGTCCTGTGCGCGGAGGGTGAGATCAATATCTGGCAGGTGCGCATGAAGCCGGGGAAGCCGCTGGCATTCGGCTTGATAGGCGGGACCCCACTCCTGGGGTTGCCGGGGAACCCGGTCGCGGCCGGCGTGAGCTTTGTCCTTTTTGGCAGACCAGCCATCTTGCGGATGTCAGGTCATCGCGACGTAGCCCCGCCCGTTGTGGAGGCCATGACGACTGACGCTATTGACAACCGTGGCCAGCGTCGCCATTACATGCGCGTCATCCTGGAGCCCCATCCCGATGGTGTACTCCGGGCGCGAGTGGCCGGAGAGCAGGGTGCAGGGGTATTGAGTTCACTCGCGGCGGCAAATGCGCTCCTGGTCGTGCCGGAAACGCTGGAACATGTTCGGGCTGGAACACGTTTGCAGGCTATACGGCTCGATTGGTGAACTTCTTGCATCGTTCAATGCATTGAGCCGATTGCCTTTGCAACGCCCTCACCGGCCGTGATTCAGGAGATGGACAACCATGCAGGCATTTGGTGCGTTCGACGGCGTGCGAGGCATGCTCAGCGTGCTGCGTGAAGTCAGCCTCGAAGAGATTCGCGAGCAGGCGGAGACTCCGCCACGCATTCTCATGGTCGGTCCAACAGCCGAGGCGGCGCGACGTCTTGGGCTCGTGCTGACTGGTGCTGAGGGGCAGTTCTCGTCGATCTACCGGGCGGCTAATGATCCTCTGGATGGCCTGGGCCGGTTGGACGCCGCGGTGGTCTGGGATCCGGAGCGTACCGGGGCAAGTTCGCGCGTCTCGACGGCGGTGCAGTACGACTCGCCGCCGGTGCCCATTGTCCGATTTGAGGGCGCAAGCCCGGAAGATGAACGAGCGATTGAGCAATTGCGGCTCGACATCCTGCGCCGGAATGGAGACCGCGTCACCGGCTTCGGGCGGGCTCTGCCGGCGTTCCGTCATGCGGCCGCAAAGCAGGTCATCGATGAAACAGCGATGGCCAACGCCCAGTTCTCGATTGTGTCGAACTTGCCGGCTCTTATCCCGATCATCGGTGGCCTGGCAGCGGCGGGCGCCGACTTTATCGTGCTCACCAAGAACCAGGTGATCATGCTTTACAAGCTGGCCGCGATCTACGGGCGTAACCTGAATGACCAGCGCAGCATCCTCCAGGAGGTCCTGCCGGTCGTAGGCGCAGGGCTCGTCTGGCGCACACTCGCTCGCGAGGGGGCTGCGATCCTACCGTTCGCTGCCGGGGCGGTCCCGAAGCTGGCGATCGCGTATGCCGGCACGCTTGCTGTTGGGCGAGCTGCTGATTACTACTACCGAACCGGCCTCAAGCCAAGCCGAATGCAAATGGACCAGTTTGTTTCCATGGCTGTTGAGCGCATGCGTGCCCTCAACCTACCGGAGACGCTCAAGCGATTCCGGAAGGATAACGATCAGGACGGTGGCGCTGTGCCCGGCGCACCGCAGGTGACGGTGATTGAGTCGGAGACGCGACCAGAGGAGAAGAACCGCTGGCGCGTCGGGCCGGGGTGACCGTCAATCAGCCTGGAGTCGAACTCGTATCCCAGCGCTTAGACCGTGTCACGGCGTCGTTCCAGCGGTCCCGGATGTCGCGCAGCGCGGCTTCCTCACCGCGTGGCTCGAACGTGCGGTCTATCTCCCAGAGCGTTTCCAGGTCGGCCTCGGATTGCCAGAGATTACAGCCGAGGCCGGCGAGGAAGGCAGCCCCGGTGGCGGTCGTTTCCACGTTGCGTGGCCGCACTACGGGTACACCCAGAAGATCGGCCTGGATTTGCATTAGCAGGTCATTTCGTGCCGCTCCGCCATCAACGCGCAGGGAGCGCAACGCGATTCCAGAGTCTGCGGCCATGGCGCTGATCACGTCACGCACCTGGAGCGCGATGGCTTCCAGCGTCGCGCGGGCAATATGGGCTGAAGTTGTACCCCGGGTAATGCCGAGGATGGCGCCGCGGGCGGTCGGGTCCCAGTGCGGCGCACCGAGCCCGGTGAGCGCAGGGACGAAGGTGACGCCCTCAGAGGTGGGAACCGATGCTGCCAGCGCCTCAACGTCAGAAGCGTCCTCGAAGAGTCCCAAGCCATCCCGCAACCATTGCACGGCAGAGCCGCTGACAAAGATCGATCCCTCCAGGGCATAGGTTGTCTGGTCTTTACGTTGCCAGGCGATGGTCGTGAGCAGTCGGTGTTGTGAGCGGCGCGGGCGAGCGCCGGTGTTCATCAGCAAGAAGGAGCCGGTGCCGTAGGTGTTCTTGGCGTCACCGGGCGCGAAACAGCATTGCCCGAAGAGCGCGGCCTGCTGATCGCCGGCGATACCAGTAATTGGCACCTCCGCTCCCAACACCTCTCCCGATGTCATGGCGAGTTCTCCGCTGCTCGGGACAACCTCCGGCAACATCTGGACCGGGATGGCCAGATCATCCATGAGTTCGCGGGACCACTGCCGCGTCTCCAGGTCGAGCAGCATGGTGCGAGACGCATTCGTCACGTCGGTGATATGGCGGTTGCCCCCTGTCAGGTTCCAGATCAGCCAGCTATCGACGGTCCCCGCAAGCAGCTCCCCGGATGTGCCACGAGCGCGGAGATCAGGCATTCCCTGTAGAAGCCAGGCAAGCTTGGTGGCGGTGAAATAGGCGTCCGGCACGAGTCCGGTCAGGTGCGTATAGGCCGGTCCCATCCCCCGCGCCAGCAGGGCATCCACCTGGGGCGTACTTTGTCGGCTCTGCCAGATGATCGCCGGATGGACTGGCTGGCCAGTAGACCTGTCCCATACAACGAGCGTCTCGCGTTGATTCGTGATCCCAATGCTGGCGACATGGGTCATCGCGATGCCCGCGCGAGCCACCGCCTCACGTGCGGTAGCAAGCTGTGTTTGCCAGATCTCGGTAGCGTCCTGGTTCACCCAGCCGGGATGCGGGAAGATCTGGGTGGTCGGCGATTGGGCCGTCATGACCGCATGACCAGCTTCGTTGAACACGATGGTGCGGCTGGAGGTGGTGCCCTGGTCCAGCGCCAGGATGAAACGCGGATCACTCATGTGCTGGCGTGCTCCCTAATTGCCCCACCCGGGGCCATGAATTGCGCCGACTATACTGGCCGGATAGTGCGCGAGATGGGCGAGGGTAGGGCAGCGATGACAGCGGTAGCACGCGTCGTCTTGACCGGATTCAGCGGCACGGGGAAGTCCACGGTGGCTGCGCTCCTGGCGGAACGTCTTGGCTGGCGCGCGGTTGACATGGACGAGGTGATCGAGCGCCAGGCAGGAATGTCGATTCCCGCCATATTCCGCGAGCACGGCGAAGCTGACTTTCGCCAGCGAGAGCGTGATGCGCTGCGAGACGCCGTCGGGCAGGATTCCGTCGTCGTTGCGACCGGTGGCGGCGCCGTGGCCACTGAGGCGGCTTGGACGGATGGTCTGCTGCGTTCGCCGGGCACCCTGGTCGTGACGCTGGATGCTGACCCGGAAATGATCGTCGCGCGGTTGCTGACACAGCAGGCGGCGCAGGGGGAGACCGCTGAACGTCCCATGCTGGCCGGCGAGGACCCGGCTGCCCGGATTCGCGCGCTCAAGACCGAACGTCAGGCCTTCTACGATCGTGCGGACCTGACCCTCGTTGTCGATGGTGTCACGGCAGAGCAGGTAGCCGATGAGATCGCTCAAGTCGTCGCGCTGCAAGGTGGAGAGCCGTTGCAGATTCGGCTGGAGGCAGACTCGGCGGACTCGCTGATCCGCATCCGAAGTGGCGCGCTTGACGATGCCGGAACGTGGGTGCGGGAGCGGTGGCCGAAGGCTATGCGAGCCTGGATCGTGACCGACGCCAACGTTGCACCGCTTCATCTTTCACGCACGACACTGGTGCTGGAGCGCGCGGGATTTGCGGTGGCGTCCCACGTGGTAGCCGCCGGTGAAGGCAGCAAGAGCCTGGCAACCAGTGCAGAGCTCTACGACTGGATGCTGGGTGACGGCATTGAGCGGGGCGATGTGGTGGTGGCGCTAGGAGGCGGGGTAGTCGGGGACCTTGCTGGCTACGTGGCCGCTACGGTGCTGCGTGGGGTGGGACTGGTCCAGGTGCCCACGACGTTGCTTTCCGCGGTTGACAGCAGCGTTGGTGGGAAAACTGGCATCAATCACTCCGCGGGCAAGAACCTCATCGGCGCATTCCTGCAGCCGCCGCTGGTGATCATCGATCCCGACTTGCTGAGAACTGCTCCGCCACGTGAGCTTCGTTCAGGCTGGGGCGAAGTCATCAAGCACGCGTTCATCCAGCGCTCTACGCCGGGCGGTGAACGCAACGACCTGCTCACGTTCCTTGAGCGGAATGCGGCGAACCTCATGGCGCTGGCCGAGCCCGCGATCTCCTATGCCATCTGGCGGAATGTTGCCCTCAAGGCCGCGGTGGTGCAGGAGGATGAGCGCGAGGTAGGGATTCGCGCCTACCTGAACTTTGGGCACACGCTGGGCCACGCGATCGAGGCGGCGGATTACCACCTGCTGCACGGCGAGGCAATCGCCGTGGGTATGTGTGCTGCGGCGGCGCTTGGCGCAGGCATGGGCAGCTGCGGGCAGGAGCTTGGGGAGCGCGTGCGCGCACTCCTCCGCGTCGCGGGACTGCCGGAGGAAACGTCGGTCGATGAGGAGCGTGTTCTTACCCTGCTTCTGAGCGACAAGAAGCGCGTGGCGGGCCGGCAGCGCTACATTCTGCCACTTGATGGTGGAGGCGTGGTTATGCGCGATGACGTCCCGGAGGCCGCGGTGCTGGCTGCCTTGCGCTCCGTCAATCGCACGATAGTCGTGGCCTGAAGCGTATGCGAGGTCCCGTGCTATTCTCCGGCGATTGTGTTTGAGGCACCGGATGGGGAACGTGGGGTTGATGGGTTCAGAGCAGAGTGGGGCACGCCCGACGATTGTGATCAGCGGGTCGCTGGCCTACGACCACATCATGACCTTTCCCGGCTCATTCGAGGATCACATTATCCCCGGCAAGGTGCACGTCCTCTCCGTCAGCTTCCTCTTCGATTCCCTCGTGCGGCATCGAGGTGGCGTTGCCGGTAACGTGGCGTACAGTTTTGCCCTGCTGGGAGAACGCCCGGCCCTGGTTGGCGGCGGCGGCAGTGATTTCGCTGACTACCGGGTGGCATTCGAGGAACTGGGCATCGACACCACGTACGTGCGTGAATCCAACGAGGTCCTGACGGGTTCGGCGTTCATGACGACGGACCTGGCGGGTAACCAGATCGCCGGCTTCTACCCGGGCGCTTCCTCGCTCGCGGATGACATCTGTGTCACTGAGCTGGCGGAGAACGCCGTGCTCGGCATCATCGGCCCGACGACGCGCGAAGCCATGCAGCGCCACGCGCGCGAGATTGGCAACTCACCCTGCCGCCTCGTCTATGACGCCTCACAACAGGTCGTCTCCCTCTCGGCGGATGAATTGCGGGAGGGGATTGGCATGGCATGGGGAGTCGTTGGCAGCGACTACGAAATGGCGGTGATCGAAAACAAGACGGGGCTGACTGTTGATGATCTGGTCGAGACTGTCCCGTTCGTGACCGTCACGCGCGGGGTGCATGGCTCGGTCCTGTACGCCAACGGGGAGAAGTGCGAGATTCCAGCAGCGCCGGCCGATCCGATCAACGATCCCACTGGCGGCGGGGACGCCTACCGCGCGGGTCTCTTCAAGGGGCTGATGCTGGGGCTGCCGCTCGCCGTTTCGGGCCGGCTCGGCTCGCTCGCGGGCACCTACGCCGTAGAACAGCACGGGACCCAGCAGCATCATTACACGGCGGAGGCGTTCGTGGAGCGCTTTGATCGCACATTTCCGGAGTATGCGGGCGGATTGCAGGTTGACTGGCTGCGACGTCCAGTGGACAGCGCAACAGCAAACGCGCACCTGGATGCGCTTGTAGGGATGGGGGCACAGATTCATGGTTGAGACAACCAGCGCACGGCGCTTTGACATCAAGGACCCAGGGCTGGCGGCTGACGGACGCCGCCGCATCGACTGGGCGGCCCGCGAGATGCCGGTTCTGCGCCAGATCCGTGATCAGTTCGCCAGGGAAAAGCCGCTGCAGGATGTGCGCATCCTCGTCTGCGCGCACATCACCACCGAGACTGCTAACCTGGCGCTGGCCATGCAGGCCGGGGGCGCCGATGCCGTGCTCTGCGCGAGTAACCCGCTTTCGACGCAAGATGACGTGGCGGCGGCGTTGGTTGAAGAGGGAATTCCCGTCTTTGCCATCAAGGGTGAGGACAACGAGACGTACTACAAGCACATCCGCGCCGCGCTCGAGCACAATCCGCAGATCATCGTTGATGACGGCGCCGACGTGGTGACCATGCTCCATTCGGAGCGCAAGGACCTCCTGGCGAACATCATCGGCGCAACGGAAGAGACGACAACCGGCGTCCTTCGCCACAAGGCGTTGCTAGCCGACGGCTTGCTGCAGTTCCCGGTGATCGCCGTCAACGACGCTGAGACGAAGCACTTTTTCGATAACCGTTACGGCACTGGCCAGAGCACGCTCGACGGTATCTTGCGAGCGACCAACATCCTGCTTGCGGGCAAGACGATCGTGGTCGCTGGCTACGGTTGGTGCGGGAAAGGCATCGCGATGCGCGCCCGAGGCATGGGCGCCCGCGTGATCGTGACCGAGATTATGCCGGTCCGCGCGCTGGAAGCCGCCATGGATGGTTTCCAGGTGACGACCATGGACCGGGCGGCAGCCGTCGGTGACATCTTCATCACGGCCACAGGCAACATCAACGTCGTGGACCGGAATCACTTCGACCAGATGAAGGACGGCGCCATCATGGCGAACGCCGGGCACTTCAACTCCGAGTTGAATATCACGGCGCTGGAGGAGATGTCTGGCGAGGGGCGTCGCACCTTGCGCCCGTACGTCGAGGAGTTCGTTCTCGGGCCGGACCAGCGCGTGATCCTGCTCGGCGAAGGGCGGCTGATCAACCTGGCTGCGGCCGAAGGGCATCCGGCAAGCGTGATGGACATGAGCTTCGCGAACCAGGCCCTGGGCGTGGCCTACCTCGTCCGCGAAGGCAAGGACCTGGAGCCCGGCGTCTACAGTGTGCCCGAGGACATCGACCAGGAAATTGCGCGGCTGAAGCTGGCCGCGATGGAGATCGAGATCGACCAGTTGACCGCGGAGCAGGAGAAGTACCTGACCTCGTGGGAAGGTGGCACATAGGCCGGTGACGCGCCGGCAACACTTGCGAGCCTGACAGTAAATGAGTGCGGAGTAGTTATGGCCACGCGCGGCGACAGTTTGATGAATGCGGAGAAGACCTACTTCACCTCGGAGTCGGTCACGGAAGGGCACCCGGACAAGGTCTGCGACCAGATCTCTGACGCGGTCCTTGACGCTGTTCTCTCCCAGGATCCTGAAGCGCGTGTGGCCTGCGAAACCGCAACCACCACCGGGATGATTGTGGTGTTCGGCGAGATCACCACGAGCACGTACGTGGATATTCCGTCCGTGGTGCGGAAAACAGTGGAAGAGATCGGGTACACGCACTCGTCACACGGGTTCGATGCGAAGACGTGCGGCATCATGGTTTCGATCAAGGAGCAGAGTCCCGAGATCTCCGCTGGGGTAGGGGGGTCCATCGAGGCCCGCACTGGCGAAGCCGAAGATGAGTACGACCAGGTTGGCGCTGGCGACCAGGGCATGATGATCGGCTACGCGAGCAATGAGACGCCGGAGTTGATGCCGCTCCCGATCTCGCTTGCCCACCGCCTTGCGCGGCGGCTCGCCGAAGCCCGTAAGAGCGGTGAAATTCCCTGGCTGTTGCCAGACGGCAAGTCTCAGGTAACGGTCGAATATCACCTGGGGAAGCCGGCACGCATTGACACCGTCGTCATCTCGACGCAGCACCTGCCTGAACCGACAAACGAGGAAATCGAGAGGACGATCATCGAACAGGTGATCCGTCATGTGGTGCCCGCCGACTTGCTCGACGACGACACCAGCATGTTGATCAACCCCAGCGGCCGCTTCGAAATTGGCGGGCCAATGGCGGATGCTGGCTTGACCGGACGCAAGATCATTGTCGATACGTATGGTGGGATGGCCCGCCATGGCGGCGGCGCGTTCTCCGGCAAGGATGCGACCAAGGTGGACCGCTCGGCGGCATACGCGGCGCGCTACGTGGCCAAGAACGTCGTCAAGTCGGGACTGGCGGACCGCTTCGAGATCCAGGTCTCCTACGCCATTGGTCGCGCCAAGCCGGTCTCGATCATGATCGAGACGTTCGGGACCGGGAAAGTCTCTGACGAAGTCCTGACGAAGCTGATTCGCGATCACTTCGATCTGCGCCCGAAGGCGATCATCGACACGATGGACCTCAAGCGGCCGATGTACCGCCAGACTGCAGCATACGGGCACTTTGGCCGGGATGACCTGGATGTTCCCTGGGAGCGCACAGACAAGGCTGATGCCCTGGCCGCCGCCGCGAACGATCTGATGGCGGTTGTCAGTTAGCCGGTCGTCTTATCGTGATCGTGCCGTCGGTGGCGATTGAGACATCGTCATCCATGGCGATCTGCGCCCAATCCCCTTCAGAAACCAGGATGAGCGGCGGCGACTGCTTGTGCAACTCATCCCCAAGGACGCAGCCGAGCCCGATGATGGGGTCGATTCGCGAGGTGATGATGGCTGCCGGCGCAGTCTGGTAGGCGATGGACTCCAGCAGGACGCCGCTGCCGGAGCAGGAGCCGCGTCCAGCGGGAATTACGAGCACGAGGCCAGCGGCCATTTCCCCTGCAAGCGGATGCCTCTGGTCGATGATTTCGCCTGTTTCAGGGTTATAGCCGCCCCAGAAGCTGAGGGGCGTTTCTGCGACGAGGGCCGCCCCACGCGCCTCACCGGCGACAATTGGTGTGCCACGCAGCGTCAGTTCCACACGCCCTCTTCCCGGACCACCTGGCCCTTCACCGCGGATTGCACGCACTCTTCCATGGAGCCGAATACAGACCCCACGCCTAGCAACCCTGGGCCATAGTGCGCGTATTTGGCGGAATTAGTCATCAAGACCCGCGCCCCCGGCTTTACCAGTGGGGCGACGACGATGCAGGTATCCGCCGTGACTTCGGCGCCAAAGGCTTCCAGTGTCGCCAAATCGCCGCTCCGTGACAGCAGTTCACGCACGGCGCGACTGGTGGTGATGAACACCTGCACACTGTGCGAGGCGCGTTGGCCCTGCATCAGCCCGGCGAGTTGCCGGCATTCCGCCAGGCTCGCGTGTGGGCTGCCAAAAGCCACCACATCCACCACGTTCCCTGTGGCAGAGCTGAGGGTATCCCGAGTCATCCGGAGTTCCGCGAGCGTCAGGTCAAGCGAACGCAGGGGAAGGCGGCCGCCGAACGCCGTGCTCTCGGTTGGGGCTTCCGGGGTGATGCCGATGAGGTGAAACAGCGCCACGTCGCCTGAGGACGCGGCTCCGGCTGCGAGCGCCTTCAACTGGTCGGACGTGGGCTCCACGGTAAGGCCGGCGATTGCAGGCACCTGGCCGGGGACGCGTTCGCCAAGGGCATAACCCAGCACGGGGTAGAAGTCATCGCGCTGCTGCAAGCGTTCTGGGATATCGCGCAGGGTGATCAGGCATGTTGCCAAGCGGTTTTCATCAAGGTGCAGCCCGGCGGCCGGGACGCGAGCGGTGATGGCGCAGCAGATGTCGAGGTAGTCGCCGTAGCGATTAGTGCGCGCTCCGAGCACCGAGTTGGCGTACGCCACGGCGTTAGATTCTGACCAGGCAATTTGCTCGCCGAATGCCGGGACGTGGCCCTGCTGATATGGCGCGCAGGTAAACGTGGGCTGCGCGCCCATGCGCAGGTACGCCTCGCCCAGCCGACGACCGTGGGCGGCGTAGTCGGGGGACTGACCAATCTCACGCCACCGCTGGCGATCAACCGACCCGACGTTGAGCGTGGTTGGCACAGCTACGTGAGCGCCGAGTTCGGCGAGGTGCTCAGCAAACTGGAGTCCGGCGTTCCCGGTGTAAATGACGCCGTCGATGTGGGCGCGGGTGACAGGGAGGAGCGATGTGGCTCCGTACATTGGAGCCATACGATGCAGGATCCTGGCGGCAAGCCGTGTCGCTGGGCCAAGCTCGCCGGCCAGCATCGCGCGCTCTTCTCCCGAGAGCTGGATCTCCATGCCGGGATGGTAGCCGCTCTCAGGCCTGGAGTTGTGCGGTAGGCGTCGCCTAGTTCGCCAGTGAGAGTGCGGGGGCCACTGCCAGGCTGTCTCCGGCATAGCGGTCTTCAGTGGAGAGCATCGGGGAGAGTAGTTCCTGAACGGCCATCACGTGAGCGCAGGTGCCCAACGCGTGGGACGAAAACGCATGACACGTGCAGCTCCACTGGCCATCCTGGAGACCGATCTGGTAGTCGTCATGACTCCCCTTGAAAGTCGCCTTGAAGGTATGAAGGCGAACGCGCTCTGGCTCCTTGGCATAGCGATGAGCCTTTTCGATCTTGCCGATCATGCTCGAGTTCATGGCGACAGCGCTCCTCTCTTCTGCGCGCAGCACCAAGATGGGCCGGTCCCGGAGATGCTGCGCAGAATCCGCAACAGAAACGCGGGGGTCAGAAAACAGAACAGCACCGAGGCAAAACGCCAGCGGTGCTGAGGGCAGCTTTCATATGTGGATTGTGACCATCCATGGGCTGCACCTCCTGGTGGAGAACCCTTGGGGAGACCGCATCAGCGCGGTCTTCGTCTGGACGATTATAGTCACGGTATTAACGCGACGCCAAGCGCCTGGAGCGGACGTGCCGAGAGAGAACATCGAAATTGGGAGTGATCACCCACCCCTCAGCGCGGCGGTCCTGGCCGGGGGCAAGAGCGAACGCATGGGTCAGGACAAGGCATTTCTCCGACTGGAGCCGGGCGGCTCCATGCTGCTAGAGATTGTGCTGGGACGGTTGCGTGGCGTCGCGGACGATGTGCTCGTCGTCGCGAATGACGTTGAACGGCATCTGGGATTCGGCGCGAGAGTCGTTCCCGATGTCATTCCCGGATTCGGCACGCTTTCTGGCATCCACGCGGCGCTGACGGTGGCATCGCACGAGCATTGCCTGATCGTTGCCTGTGATATGCCATTACTCAGTCCGGCAATCCTGGCGTACATGGCGGCTCAGCCGCGTGACTTCGATGTGTTGATCCCGCAAACGCCCGGTGTGAGCCGGCAAGGGAACTCCGGGCAGATTTACCAGACGCTGCACGCCATCTACTCCCGCCGCTGCGCCGAGCCAATTGCCGCCCAGCTTGCTACCGGCAACCGGCAGGTGGTTGGCTTTTTCCCCCAGGTCCAAGTACGCGTTCCCGACCGACAGGCTCTCCTGGCGCTCGATCCACTGGAACTGACGTTCATGAACACAAACACGCCGGATGCGCTCGACGTTGCTCGTGAACTGGCCCGAAGGAACAGTTGACATTTGCCGGCCGTTATCAGGATGCAGCGCGAGCCATGTCGAGCGTTGTGTGGGAAACGGAGACGGTGATGAACAGGAAACCTGGTGCGTTTGCTGGCGTGGCGATGTTGCTGCAGCCTGGCATCCTGAACGAATTGAAGCTCTCGTGGCGCTTGCTGCGAGATGAGCGGGTGACATCGCTAAAGTACCTGGCGCCGGCTTTGCTCGCGCTCTACGTTGCTTCGCCCATCGATGCGATTCCTGACCTGCTGCTCGGCGTAGGGCAGGTGGATGACCTGGGAGTCGCGGTCCTGGGCTTGATGATCGCCCTGAAGGTGATCCCGAGGCTGGCTCCGGCCGAGGTGCTGAGCGAGCACACGGCTGACATCAACGGCGTCACCAGGCCCAGCCGGCCAGAAGCGGCTCGGGTCGACCCGGTCGTGGATGCTCACTACACTGTGCGTTCCTGAGGCCACGTCACACTGGGGAGCCCGATGAGTCAATCCGCGCAGCAGCGTAAGCAGGCGAAGCCCCGCACACCAAAGAAGGACGCGAGCCGCTCTGCACCTGGCGCGACTGCCAGTGTGCCAGCACAGCCGGCTCCCGCACTTTCTCCCCGGGCGGCGGCGTTTCGGGCGCGGCGCGGTGGGTCGACAACTCAGACCACGACATTTACCCTCAGTCGCGCGCAAGAGATGATGTATATCCGGGACGACTTGCGCCGTTTGATCTACGTTGCCGGCGGTTTGCTTATCCTGATGCTGGTCATCCTGTTCCTCATCGAACGCTAGAGAAACACCGACGGAGTGCAGAAAAGGACGGCGCCGGAACCCGGCGCCGTCCTTCTGTTGCGAGAACAATCTCCGCTAGATGGATGAGTCGTCCTCTTCCAACTCAGCGACCGAGTCCACAAACGGCTCGGTGTCAGTATCAGCGTCGCCGCTGTCCTCGTCGTCGGTCTCGGTAGCGGCGGCCTCGGTGTCATCGTCTTCGTCGTCATCCAACAAGAAGAAGTCTGACTCGTCACGCTGGCGCAGGAGATCCCGATCGCGCAGGTAGGCGCGGGACGTGATCTGGCGGGGGAAGGAAACCGTCGTAGCGAGCGACGGATCGCGGTGCACCTCGCGCAGGATGATGCGCAGGGTCTGCCCGGCCATGCCCAGGGCGTAGATTTCGTAGCGGTTGCCCTGGCGCATGAGGTCCAGTACGCGGCGGCCGGTCTTCGGCTCAATTTCACCGAGCAGGTCACCGTTCGCGCGGCGCACGATCAGGTCGCCGTCCTCGTCGCTGAGCACCAACTGCTCACCCGAAGAAATGTCCGTCAGGGTCAGTGTCTCGCCAGGGTTGACCAACTCATCCACCCATGTGCGGCCGACCTCTTCCAGGAACACGCTGGTGCGCGGCATCGCGCCAGGCCGGCTAACCTCAGCGGTAAGCTTGCCGCCGGGCCCGCGCATGAGTTCCAGCCGCTGCAGATTGCGGCGGGCAATGAGATTGGCTGGGTCAGTGTGGAGCGCCTTCGTGTAGGCGTCCTTCGCTTCGTTGAGTTGACCGAGGGCGACATAGGCCCGTCCAAGCCGGTTGTAGGCAATCGTGTCGCGATCAGACTGGGCGATGATCCGCTCGTTTATCGCGACAGCCTCTTCCCAACTGCCATCCAGTGCCGCGCGGCGAGCGTCTTCCGCCAGTTGGCGGCGCGTAAGTTGCTTCTGAGCCACAAAAAGTCCTTCCTGTGAACGCCACGTACCCGTAGTACCCGTAGCATCAGCGATTGTGTTGGTGCGCTCTACCGTGGCGCGGACACGGCCTTCCCGATCAAGAACCACGGGCTACTTGTCGTAACCTCCACGTCCACCAACTTGCCGGTGAGTTCGCGATCATCGTCAAAGTGGAGAAGCGTGTTCCCACGCGTGCGTCCGGTCCAGCGCCCCTTCTGCTTGCCTTCGACCAGGACTTCAAACGTCTGGCCCAGCTTGCGAGCGTGAATCTCGGTTTGCACCCGCTCCTGTAGCTTTTCCAGCGCCTGGTGGCGACGGTGTTTTTCGGTCGCGGGGATGTCGTCCTCCCAACGTGCCGAGAGTGTGCCTGGCCGCGGAGAGTACATTGCGAGGTGGACCTTTTCGCAACGCGCCTCTTCCAGGAGATCGTACGTCTGCTGGAACTGTGCATCTGTCTCACCCGGGAAGCCGACGATGATGTCTGTCGCCACCGTTGCCGCAGGCATCTGCTCGCGGGTGAAGCCGATGCGGTCCAGCCAGTAGTCGCGGGTGTAGGTGCGACGCATGCGGCGCAGCACTTCATTGTCACCTGCCTGGACCGGAAGATTCATGTGCTCGCAGACCGAGGGAAGCTCGGCCATGGTCTGGATGATTTCATCCGACATGTACTTCGGATGAGAGGTCAGGAAGCGCAGGCGGTCCAGGCCAGGAATCGCATCCACCGCGCGCAGAAGATCAGCGAGCCCCGGTGTGTCTTGAAGATCGTGGCCATAGGCGTTGACGGTCTGCCCTAGCAGGGTCACCTCGCGCACCCCGGTGGCGACCAGGCGTTCGACTTCGGTCACGATCTCCTGCATGGGCCGGCTGCGCTCCTTGCCCCGCCGGTAGGGAACGATGCAGTAGGAGCACAGGAAGTTGCAGCCATAGATGATCGGAACAAAGGCGGACGTGCCGGAGGTCGATGCAGAGAAATCCTGGTAGTAGTGCGGTAGTTGCGCAAGGTCATCGCTGAGTTCGGCGATTTCCGGAGCAACCGACTCCAGCGCCGCGAAATCGGACGGATTGAAGAAGAGGTCCACATGCGGAAAGCTCTTGCTGAGCTTTTCCTGCTGGTTCGTCACCATACAGCCGGTGAGTACGACCGAGACATCAGGCCGCTCGCGCTTCAGGCGAATGAGCGAGTTCAGCTTTCCAGCCACCTTGTCCTCGGCGGCCTGACGGACCACACAGGAGTTCAGGATGACAATGTCGGCCGCCTGCTCATCGACTGTTGGGGTGTAGCCCGCCTCCTGGAGCGTCGCGGAAATCTTGGCGCTGTCCGCCTCATTCATCTGGCAGCCGATGGTCCAAACGTGAAATTGCTTCCCGTTCGCAGGCAGCCGCACCGGCGACGTGGCGGGAAGGAGTGGGATCATGGGTCGTTGTGACATGGGGACGCCAGGTCTCCAGTGGGCGTGAAGCTGATCGCCCGCAAGCGTGACCAGCGAGAAGACGAAAATCCAACTGGCGAGTGTAACACACCGCGATTTCCGGCGTAGTTGCATCTGCCACCAAGACGCGAATCGCCTTGACTCTCGATTTCGTGACTGATAGACAAAGGCGGGGGCCATTGGTAGAATCCGGACGCACCTGCGGTAAAAGCATTCCCTGGGTGGCGGCATCGAACATCGGGCGGGAATTGGGGACTGCCTGATACGGGTTCGATCTGCTTGCCCTCGGCTTGGTCTTGCCGCTTCGATCTGGTAGCCGCACCTGGGGGAAGGCGTGGCGAAGCAAAAGTGTGAGACCTGCCGCTTTTTTCAAGAAGCTGGCCTGGCTGGTAGCGGCTGGTGTCACCACCCACAGCGCAATACATCCAGTGGCGTAATGGTCATGGTTCGGCGCAACGAGCTTGCCTGCCGCAACGCGTGGGCAGCGAGTCTCTGGGAACCCGTATCCGGGGCTGGCGATGCCGAGCAGGCAGAGTCGCGTTACCTGATGGCGACTGGACCGTTGCCGCCGGCAAACGCTGACGATATCCGCGCGGTGCTATCCCAGGACACGATCATTGCCGACGCTGGCGAAGATGTGCTCGTGAGCGAAGCGCGGCTTATTGCCGAGCCTGTCCGTCTGCCCATGGCGTCGCATCAGGCCGCGCTGCCTCGCCCGCCTGCGGGGTTTGACCCCCGTACGGCGCTCTTCAGAGCTCGCGAGGCGCATCGCGAGAAGACGCGCGCCCGAGACGCCGCAGCACGCCAGCAAGAGAGTATCGAACCCGGGCGGCTGGCAGGAGAGGGCAACGCAGCGATAACTGTGCCTCCCGCGGACTCCTTCCATGACCAGGCGGGTCGGGAGGGAGCGGACGACGCAGAGATTCAGCGTCACGTCGAGCTGCCTGAGACCCGGGAGGACGTGACCCCTGCGCCGGGGGATATCAGCCCGGCGGTGTATCACGGCGAGGGGGATTCCCACCTCGGCCGATGGCTTGAGGAATCACCGCCGGTGGCAGTGGAAGACGAGCGGCCACGGGAGGTCCTGCAACTCGAGAATCTCTTCAGATTCGCCAGTGAGCCGGTTCCTGCCTGGTTTCGCGGGAACTTGCCTGAGACCTGCCGGACCTGTCGTGACTTCCGCCCCTCCCTGGAGGGCGACACCGGATGGTGCGCCAACCGCTGGGCGTTCAATAAGGCACTTGGTGAGCCGCAGCAGTTGGTCCACGAGGATGAGGTAGTGCCTTGTGCGTCACCAATAGGTAACTGGTGGGCACCCGTAGACGATGTCTGGCTTGTGGCGGCGGATGTCTCACACCATAGCCGGCCAACGCCACTGATGGACCGGTATCTGCCGGCCAAGACCGTCGAGAAAAAGCGTTCGTGAGCAGCGGGAGGTTGTCCGCAAGTCCTGTTTTCTCCAGGAGGTTGGTTGCCCAATCGTCCTGAAACCGCTAGCATGATGATGGGCGAAGGCGATTCCCGGCTACGGGCGCGCCATCGAGAGGGGGCCAAACCGTAACCATGGGCGTCTTCGGGGACACGCTGAGACAGGCGCGCAATGCCAAGGGACTTACCTACCGGGAAGTCGAGCTTGGCACGCGCATTAATCGGCATCACCTGCAGGCCCTGGAAGACGAGGACTTCGCGGTCCTGCCGCCACTGATCTACCAACGTGGCATTGTTCGCAATTACGCCACGTATATCGATCTTGATCCGGGCAAGACGCTGGCGATGTATGAGGAGGCTCGTGGCAGCGATGCTGCAAGCGAACTCGTCGCCTCGGTCAAGCCGCTGGATATGCCCCGGCACTGGTCACCGAACTTCGCGATCATTGCGTTCATGGTGGTCATGGGCGCGGTCATTTTCGCCTGGGTGTACAGCATCTCCTTCAGTCCACAGCCGGCCGCCAGCACCGTGCCACCTGCCATTCCTACTGTGACGCCGATTCCCGAGGACCGCCTGGCGCTACCTAGCCCAACGGCGATGCCCACGGCGACGACTGCTGCTCCGACCGCGACCCCGCGGCCAACGACGGTCGCCCAGGTTATCCCGACCGTGACGCCGGTCCCGAATACGTCTGTTGCACAAGCTGTGCCGACACAGCCAGCAGCGCCGGCACCTGTTCAGCCGGCCGTTCCGCAGCCGACTGGTGGCACAGCGACCATTCGAGTGGTTGCCCAGGGCGACATCGAAGTAACCATCGAGGCTGACGGCGCGGTGATCTACTCGGGGTGGCTCGGCGCGGGGGCTTCCACCGACTGGATTACCGCCAGCAATTTCGCGGTCACAACCTCCAATGGCGGCTTGACGCTCTTCGAGAATGCCAACACGGGCGCGCAGTTCTACATGGGCTACGGCGCCTACGAGACCTATTACCTCGGCGGCTAGACCGCGGGCCACTTCTCAGTACGTTCCGCCCGTTCACGGTGTTGAACGACGCGAATGGGTTGTCAGGACTCCGAGGCAGCAGGGATTAGCACGCGCATCCCCTTGGGCAAGATCGAGAAGGTCCGTGGTGTCTCGCCACGTATGTCACCGTCCAGTTCTACACTGAGCGGGGGGTCCGCCTCGATGGTGACCCTGCGCGTCCGCTGCCAGACCACATGTGGGGAGCGGTCAAGCCGCATGCTCCCGAGATGACCGATAGTCGCCGCAACCTGGGCTGGCGTGGTGGCCGTAAACATCAGGACGTCCAGCCAGCCATCGTCAACCATGATCGAGGGGTGGAGCCGGAAAGACGGCGCTACGGCAGACGCGCCGTTGGCAACGAGGACCAGCGGTGATTTTGCCTGCAGGGTAGCGTCATCGGTCCGCACAGTCACGTCAGATGGCGAAAGTCGTAGCGCCGCGGCGGCCGCCGGAAGATACGCAAACCAGCCGAGCAGTTTCTTGAGGTCTGCGTTGGCGCTCCGAAAGATCTCCGCGTCGAATCCGGCCCCGGCCATGTGCACGAAACAGCGGTCGCCACTCATGCCGACGTCAATCGGCTGGGCCATGTGTCCATCCATCAGGAGCTGAATAGCCGCCTTTGGGTTGGCGGGTACGCCGAGCGAGCGAGCGGTGATATTGGTCGACCCTGCCGGCACGATACCCAGGATGGCATCGCTGTGCGCGATGCCCGTGGCGACATCGGCGACGGTGCCATCGCCGCCCACCGCGATGACGATGCGGGCCCGACTTGCCGCAGTGCGCGCCGCCTCCGTGGCCTCCTCTGACGAGCCGACAAAGGTCAACGTAAGGTCGACGGCGGACCCGAGTTTGCGGGCAATTGACTCTGCGATGGCGCCGGCGCCGAGCCGGCTATTCAGGCTGATGACGGCCGCGTATGTAGTCATAGCGGCGAGTGGGACTGGCGGTTCAAGCGGATGTTTCGGCGATTTCTTCACCAAAGATCTGGTCAGTGATGTAGTTGGCGAGCCAGGTTGCCGCCGCGACCAGGACCAGCCCGAGAATACTGCGCATTGTACTGCGCATCATGTCCTTGCTCTCCCCCATATCCGTGCCTCCATCTCAGGACGCGTGCGGGCGTTTGCCCAGGAATGGCAGCGGCAAAGCCAACAGGATCAGTACCGCCGTCAGGTCCGCAAGGGTAGCCGAGCCGAGAACCGCGCGCTCAGCAACCGGGAGCAGGCGAAAGGGGAGGACAATCGGGCTGGAGATGGCCAGAATCATGCTGACGGAGCTGACTGACGCCGGCATGGAGAAAAAGAGGACTAGGCAACGCATGGCCATCAGGGTGGTCAGCACGGCGTACACGGCCAGCCCCAGTCGTGTAGCAAGCTGCGAGCGGGCAACGCGCGCGGAACGCCGGGAGGAGCGAAGCGACTGCATCAGCCCGTCGTCTGCCCGGAGCCGGTGAGCAGCCGCCCGATCTCCTCGACGATGCGGCGTGCGACCACGACCTTGCTCATGCGGGGAAGCTCTTTGATTCGGCCGCCCGGAAAGAGAAGCCATGCGCGGCTATCGGGAGCGCCAATGGTTTCTACCGCGTCGTTGGCCACCAGCATGGCGAGCCCCTTACTGGAGAGCTTCCGGGCGGCGTTTGCCAGCAGATCGTCAGTCTCGGCGGCGAATCCGATCTTGAGCAAGCCTGGCTGGTCAATCCCGGCAAGGATGTCTGGGTTCTGGACGAGATGGAGGTCGAGCGTGGTTGAGCCAGTCTCTTTCTTGATCTTCCGGTCCGAGGCCTGGGCAACGCGGTAGTCACTTACAGCAGCTGCCATAACCAGTGCGTCTGCATCCGGGATGGTGTTGCGGACCGCGGCTTCCATCTCGCGGGCGGTTTCGACTGGCACGAACTCGATGCCGGATGGCGGAGCGAGCGTCACGGGGCCGCTGATCAGCGTAACGTTCGCTCCCACGCTTGCCGCCGCTGAGGCAATGGCATATCCCATCTGGCCGCTGGATCGGTTGCCAATGTAGCGAACTGGGTCGATAGGCTCACGCGTGCCTCCGGCAGTCACGACGATGCGCCGGCCGGCGAGCCACCCGGAGCTTGCAAAGTGCGTGACCACGGCCTGGAGAATGGTCTCAGGGGCAGCGAGGCGGCCGTCACCAACGGCGCCCGAAGCGAGACGGCCAGGCTCTGGCGGAACAACGGTGGCGCCTCTGGACAGGAGCGTCTGCACATGCTGCTGTGTCGCCGGGTGGTGCCACATGTGATGCTCCATCGCGGGCGCAAGCAGGAGCGGCGCCGTCGTTGAGAGCACTACCAGCCCCGCGAGGTCGTCAGCAAGACCAAGGGCAAGGCGTGCGAGGGCCGCGGCAGTGGCCGGCGCGACCACGAGCAGGTCCGCCTCCGCGGCCAGCGTGACGTGCCCTGAAGCATGCTCATCCCACCCCGCCAAAACCTCGGTGTGGACAGGTCGGTGCGTCAGGGCGGAGAAGGTCAACGGCTGGACGAACGCGCGCGCGGCTTCAGTCATGATCACATCGACGCGGGCACCCTGCTGAACCAGGAGGCTTGCGAGTGCCGCAGCCTTGTATGCGGCAATTCCACCTGTCACGGTGAGCACGATCTGTTTGCCCTGTAGCAGACTCACCGGCGTCCTCTCACGGGGTCAATGCAGTACGCGGTCAGAATAGCGGAGGGCACCACCTCCGGGCGTTGCCGGCTGAGGTAGTGTTGACGGTGGGCGAGTGAGCGGGCGAGACTCCAGAAAACAGAATGGACCCTCGTGGACAATGAAGCGGAGCGGTCGATGGGGACAGTTGGACCCGACAGGGAGCCCGTGCTCCACGCACGGAAGATCACCAAGAGTTTCGGTGCAGTCAATGCGCTGACGGATGTCGATTTTACCGTCTATCCGGGCGAAGTCGTGGCCCTGATTGGAGATAACGGCGCTGGAAAATCCACGCTGATCAATGTCCTCACCGGCGTTCTTCAGCCGGACGCGGGCGAGATTATCTTTAATGGCAGGCCGGTTACCTTCAACTCTCCTCACGAGGCGCGCGAATCCGGAATCGAGACCGTCTATCAGGATCTCGCTGTCGCTCCGCATCTCGATGCCGTCGCGAATATCTACATGGGACGAGAGACCAAGGTGCGTGGCCCGCTGGGATTCATCGGCGTCCTGGACAATGACAGAATGCGGGAGGAGACGCTGGCGCAACTCTCTCGTCTCCGGGTACGCGTTCCTGAACTCGGTCGCCGGCTCGTCACGCTCTCTGGCGGACAGCGTCAGGGCGTGGCCGTCGCTCGGGCTGTTATGTGGGCCAGCAAGATTGTCATCATGGACGAGCCAACGGCAGCCCTGGGGGTGGCCCAGACTGACAGCGTGCTGGAACTGGTGCGACAAGTCCGCGACACCGGCATTCCCGTCGTGTTCATTAGCCATAACATGCCCAACGTGTTCCACGTGGCAGACCGGATTGCCGTGCTCCGCCTGGGACGCACGGTGGCAGAACTCGACCCAAAGACAGCTACGATCGAGGATGCCGTTTCGGCCATGACTGGCTCGAGCCGTTTCACGCGGCATGGGGACAACTGACGTGGCGAAACCGAACCAGGCTTTTGACACTGCCGTGACCGAGGTGCTGCCCGCGCGCCAGGGTTACTTGTCGAGGGTTGCCCAGCAATTCACCCTATTGATCCTGCTGATCATCATGGTGGTCTTCTCGCTGCTGGAGGGAACCAAGTTCCTCAGCTTTCGGAACTTCAACGAGATCGTGGTCGATTCAACCCAGTTGATCGTGATCACGATTGGCGTGACGTTCGTGATCATCACCGCAGGTATTGACCTCTCCGTGGGGTCGGTGCTGATTCTCTCGTCTGTGGTGGCCGCCAAGGTCATGATTGCCTTGTCCGGTTCGCCAGCGGACATCGCGAACTACGAGTTCCCAAATCAGCACATTGGCATACCCATAGGCCTGGCTGCCGGAGTCTTGACCGGGCTCATCTGTGGGATTGTCAACGGCGTCCTGATTACGCGGCTGAACATGCCGCCGTTCATCGTGACCCTGGGCACGCTGGGCATTGCTCTTGGTCTCGGGCAATTACTCTCCGGAGGCACCTCTGTACCCAACGTGCCGCCTGCCGTGCAGACCGAAATTGGCCTGCGCGAGATTGTCGGCTTCGACATCGCGGGGCAACACATCAGGATCATTCCGCCAATTGTGATCGCTGTGGTCATTGCCGTGATAGGGGCATTTGTCCTGAACCGCACGCGGTTTGGCCGGTACACCTACGCGGTCGGATCGAATGCTGCCGCTGCCCGCCGGGCAGGTATCGACGTCGATAAGCATCTGGTGAAGGTCTATGCGATGGCCGGCACGCTCGCGGGCGTGGCTGGATCGATGGACCTGATGCGCTTTGGCACTGCGTCTGTTGGCTCGCATCAGTCGGACAACCTGGCGGCCATCTCCGCTGCAGTCATCGGTGGCACCAGCCTGTTCGGCGGTATTGGCACGATCGGCGGGAGCGTGATTGGCGCTTTCATCCCGACGGTGTTGCGCAACGGCCTGGTGATCACCCGCGTTCCGCCCTTCTGGCAGAACGTGGCCATCGGATGCGTCCTGATCCTGGCGGTGTACCTGGATCAGCGCCGGCGGAAGGCTGAGGAGCGCATGTAGTTCAGCGTGCACAAGGAGGGCATTGTCATCAGTAACAATGGTTGATACGCTGCGCGAGGCATGCATTGGTGCGAGCCGCTGAATCTCCGAAGGAGGAACCATGAGCACGTGTCGCTCCGCATCCGGGAAGACATCCCGCCGCTCGATCCTGAAGGCCTCCGTCGTTGCTGGCGCGGGGATGACCCTGATTACGCCATTTGGTTGGACAGCGAAGGCGCAGGACAGCTACAACATCGCGTTCATCCAGGGCGTGATCGGCGACAACTTCTACATCACCATGGACTGTGGCGCACGGGCAATGGCCGAGTCGCTGGGTAACGTGACGATCGACACGCAGGGCCCTGAGCGATTTGACCAGACCTTGCAGACGCCGATTCTGAGCGCGGTGGTGCAGCGCGGGCCAGACGCGATCATGATGGCGCCGAACGACTTCACCGGGATGATCGCGCCCATCCAGGCCGCAATCGACGCTGGCATTCCGGTGCTGTGCGTAGACACGACGATTGACGCTGATATCCAGCTTGGCGATGTCGCGACCGACAACGTCGAGGGTGGCCGCCTGGCCGCTCGCGGCCTTGCCGAGCAGATTGGTGGCGCGGGCAAGGTTTTCGTGGTGAACACGATTCCCGGTATCTCGACGACCGACCAGCGTGAGCAGGGCTTCCGCGAGGCCATCGAGCAAGAGTTCCCGGACATCGAATACCTGGGCCAGGAATTCTCCAACAACGACTCCAACGTCGCGGCGCAGATTGTCTCGGCCCGCCTGCAGTCCGATCCAGACCTGGCCGGGATCTTCGGCACCAACTTGTTTGCCGCCCAGGGCGGGGCTGCGGCGCTCCGCCAGCAGAACCTCCAGGGGCAGGTCAAGATGGTCGGCTTCGATGCAGGTCCGACCCAGGTTCAGGATCTCAAGAGCGAGACTGTTGACTTGCTGATTGCGCAACACCCGGGCGACATCGGTGAAATCGCGGTTGGTATCCTCGCCGAGTTCCTGGCGAGCGGCACTGCACCAGATCCCAAGAACCTGGTGACGGGCGCGACCATCGTTACTCGCGACAATATCGAGGACCCAGAGGTCGCTCGTTACCTGTACGTGGCCGACTGCGGCTCGTACACGCTGGCGGACGCCGAGCCGCTGCCACCAGTGGAGGCATCGCCCGCTGCGGATGCAACGCCGGTCGCCTAACATCTCGCAGTTCTGAACACCATCAGTCCCTGCGCTGGAGCAGTCCAGCGTAGGGGCTTGACATACCTTCGCAAATGCGATATGATGATCGTTCGCCGTTGGGTCTATAGATCAGGCGGCACACGAATCTTCGAATACCGGTAGCCGGGCGGGGCGTGCTGGAACGATCAATTGCGAAACCTGGTCGCACGGGAGGGGCAAGTTATGTCCTCCCGTTTTGGCGTGTCATGGAGGGAAATTACGCGCAAGAACCATTGCGTGTGACGTCGCCAGTGTAGCCCGCGCTGTCGAAGATTGAGAACAGGTGAATGGCGTGCCGTCTCCCACCCTGCGAAGGAGTATCTGACTGTGGCATTAACCAAGATAGAAGCAAACGGTATCGAGACGGCAACGCACAGCGGATTGCAAACGGTACTTTCGAATACAGGGATTGATCGGCGCTCTTTCTCGCGCATCCCGACAGTCTGGGAAATGCCAGACCTTGTCCAGGTCCAGATTGAGTCCTTCGAGTGGTTCAAGCAGGAAGGCCTGCGGGAACTGCTTGAGGAAATCTCGCCGATTTCCGATCACAACAAGAAGATGGAGCTCACCTTCGGGGAGTATCGCTTCGAGGAGCCGTGGCGGCGCCTGCCGGAGGATCTCCAGGAGCAGGGCAAGAACGACCCGCGCATTGTGGAGCAGTTCTGCCGCGAGCGTGACATCACGTATTCCTCGCCGCTGCGCATCAAGGCGAAGCTGCGGGTCGTCAACACCGAGACCGGTGAGATCCGCGAAATCGGCGCGGGTGATGACGAGGATTCCGAGATCTTTATCGGTGACTTCCCGATAATGACCACGGATGGCACGTTCATCATCAACGGCGCCGAGCGCGTGGTTGTCTCGCAGTTGGTGCGCTCCCCGGGCGTCTATTTCGATCGCGCGACGGATCCCACCACAGGCAAGCAGGTGGCGACCGCCAAGCTGATCCCCAACCGCGGCGCCTGGCTGGAGTTCGAGACCTCCAACCGCGACGTGATGTCGGTCAAGGTCGATCGCAAGCGCAAGATGCCGGTCACCATTCTGCTGCGTGCCATCGGCATGACGGATGAGGAACTGGGCGAGGCACTCGCGGACGTGGATACCAACCCGGACCGCCCATTCCTGCGCACGACGCTGGAGAAGGACCCTACCAAGGCCAAGGACGATGCGCTGATCGAGCTGTATCGTCGCCTGCGCCCGGGTGATCCGCCGACGCGCGATAACGCGACGTCGATGCTTGAGAACCTGTTCTTCAACGACCGGCGCTACGATCTTGCGCGCGTGGGCCGCTACAAGCTGAACGAGCGCCTGCACGGCGACATTGCGGCTGGCGAGCGTACGGGCAGCCGCATCCTGACGAAGGAGGATCTTGTCGAGATCATCCGCGAGCTGATTCGCCTCAGCAATGGCCTGAGCGAACCGGATGATATCGACCACCTCGGCAACCGCCGCATCCGTGCGGTGGGCGAGTTGATCCAGATGCATGTGCGCACGGGGTTCCAGCGCCTGGAGCGCGGCATCCGCGAGCGCATGACGATCCAGGATCCGGAGACGGTGACGCCAAAGGCGCTTATCAGCACGACGCGTCCAGTGATGGCGGCTGTGCGTGAGTTCTTCGGCGGCAGCCAGTTGTCGCAGTTCATGGACCAGACTAACCCCCTGGCCGAACTGACGCACAAGCGGCGTCTTTCCGCGCTCGGCCCGGGCGGCCTCAGCCGCGACCGCGCTGGATTCGACGTGCGCGACGTTCACCCGTCGCACTATGGCCGTATTTGCCCGATCGAGACGCCAGAAGGACCGAACATCGGTCTCATCGGCTCGCTGGCGACCTACGGCAAGATCAACCAGTACGGCTTCATTGAGACGCCGTACCGGCGCGTGATTTCGCAGTTGGTGGTGGAGGATCCGGTCCTGCCGCTGGAAGGCCAGATTCTCCGTGATGACGCCGTCAACCCGGAGACGGGTGAGGTCGTACTCCAGGCCGGCAAGCGCCTGGATGATGGCGCGATCAGTGCTATCAAGCAGGCGAAGATCCGCACGGTCCACATCAAGCCGATTGCGTCGCACATCATCGACTATCTCTCGGCCGACCGCGAAGAGCAGGTGATGATCGCGCAGGCGAACACGCCGCTGGACGCGGAGAATCGCCTGATTCCTGAGGCGGTCGTTGTCCGGATTGGTGGCGGTCACCGGTTCCCGGTGGTCCCATCGCAGCAAGTCTCCTACATGGATGTCTCGCCGAAGCAGGTGGTTTCGGTGGGTACGGCGCTGATCCCGTTCCTGGAGCACGACGATGCCAACCGCGCCCTGATGGGCGCCAACATGCAGAAGCAGGCCGTTCCGCTGCTGAAGCCACAGGCTCCGGTTGTGGGTACGGGTGTGGAGCACCAGGCAGCACGTGACTCCGGTCAGGTGTTGGTAGCGGCGCAGAATGGCGTCGTCCACTCGGTGAATGGCCGGCAGATTGTCGTGGTCGATGATGACGGCAACGTGCACGAGTACAACCTGCGGAAGTTCGTGCGCTCCAACCAGGACACGTGCATCAACCATCGCCCAAGCGTGCAGCGTGGGGATCGGGTCTACCCGGGCAAGATCATCGCCGATTCCTCCTCAACGGAGAACGGCGAGCTGGCTCTGGGGCAGAACGTGCTCGTGGCCTTCATGCCGTGGGAAGGTGGCAACTTCGAAGACGCCATCCTGCTCAGTGAGCGCCTGGTTCGCGACGACGTCTACACCTCGATTCACATCGAGAAGTACGAGACGGAAGCTCGTGACACCAAGCTTGGTCCCGAAGAGATCACGCGGGACATCCCGAACGTTGGCGAGGAGAGCCTGGCCGACCTCGACGAAAACGGCGTGATCCGTATTGGCGCTGAGGTTCGCCCGAACGACATCCTGGTCGGCAAGGTGACCCCGCGCGGTGAAACCGAACTGAGCGCTGAGGAGCGTCTCCTGCGCGCGATCTTCGGTGAGAAGGCGCGTGAGGTGAAGGACACCTCGCTGCGCGTGCCGCACGGCGTGCACGGGAAGGTGATCGACGTCAGGACGTTCCGTCGTGACGACGATTCTGACCACGAGCTGCCAGCAGGCGTGAACGAGATGGTGCGCGTCAGCATCGCCCAGAAGCGGAAGATCTCCGAGGGCGACAAGATGGCAGGCCGTCACGGGAACAAGGGCGTGATCTCGCGGATCATTCCGATCGAGGACATGCCGTTCCTACCAGATGGCACCGCGGTTGACATCATTCTCAACCCGATTGGTGTGCCGTCGCGCATGAACCTGGGCCAGGTGCTGGAGACGCACCTGGGGTGGGCAGCGCAGAAGCTCGGCTTCCGCGTGGCAACGCCGGTGTTCGACGGTGCGCAGGAAGAGGAGATTCGCGACCTGCTTATTGAGGCAGGCCTGCCGGAGGACGGCAAGGTCGATCTCTATGACGGCCGCACAGGCGACAAGTTCGACCGTCCGGTGACGGTTGGCGTGATCTACATGCTGAAGCTTGCTCACCTTGTGGAAGACAAGATCCACGCCCGATCGACTGGCCCGTACTCGCTGGTCACGCAGCAGCCGCTGGGTGGTAAGGCGCAGTTCGGTGGTCAGCGCTTCGGTGAAATGGAAGTGTGGGCCCTGTACGCGTACGGCGCGGCGTACACCCTGCAGGAAATGCTGACCGTGAAGTCCGATGACACGGTTGGCCGCGTGAAGACGTACGAGTCGATCGTGAAGGGTGACGAGATCACTGGCGCCGGCGTGCCGGAGTCCTTCAAGGTATTGGTGAAGGAGCTGCGCTCCCTCGGTCTCTCGATCGACGTCATCAACGAGGATGAGCAGACTGTCGAGTTCGCGGAGGACAACTCCCGCGATCTGCTCTCCAACCTCGACCGGATTAACCTGAGCGGTTACGAAAAGACCGCCGACTAAGCGAAACCCTGTTCGTCACTGGCCCGCTCGGTGTTGCAGCCGAGCGGGATCCGGTCATCCCGGAGGGGCAATGTCTACAACTGATACTGACCTGTCGATGCTTTCCATCAATACGGCCCTGGCGCCCACGCCATCGTTCGATCGTGATTCGCGCGGTCCGCGCGATGGCTTTGCCCGTAACGACCGCAATGACCGCAGCCGAGTGCTGGACGTCAACAATTTCGATGCCATCCGCATCAGCCTTGCCTCGCCGGAGGCGATTCGCTCATGGTCGTACGGTGAGGTTACCAAGCCGGAGACGATCAACTACCGCACCCTGAAGCCGGAGCACGGCGGTCTGTTCTGCGAGCGCATCTTTGGTCCCACCAAGGACTGGGAGTGCTACTGCGGCAAGTACAAGCGCATTCGGCATGCTGGCACGGTCTGCGACAAGTGCGGCGTGGAAGTCACGCGAGCCAAGGTGCGCCGCGAGCGGATGGGGCACATCGAACTCGCCGCGCCAGTCGCGCACATCTGGTACGTCAAGGGTACCCCGAGCCGCCTTGGTCTCCTGCTCGACATCACCCCGCGCAACCTGGAGCGGGTCCTCTATTTCGCGTCCTACCTCGTGACCCAGGTCGACGAGGCAGCGCGAGAGGAAGCCATCCAGGAAGTCCGGGATGTCGCCGAAGAGGATCTGGAGGAGTTGCGCGCGGACGCCCAGGCACAGCTCGACGAGATCTCGGAAACGGTCGGCCGTGATGTTGAATCGCTCAGCGAGCGCGAGCGGACGGAAACCGAGTCGATCGCTGCGCGGACCGAGCGTGAGAAGTCACAACTGACCGCGGAGCGCGACGAGGTGCTCGCGCAGCTCCAGGCCCTCAGCAACCAGGCGGCGCCGGAGACGGTGCTGTTCAAGGGCCAGGTCATCGTCCAGAAGGACGAGGCCGTCAACGAAGATCGCCTGCGCAAGCTGGAGCGGGTCTTCAACGACGAGGTGGAGCGCGTCACACAGGGCGCGCAGGCCGAGACCTCTGGCAGTGAGGCACTGGCCGGCGCCGAGAAGGACTTGCTCTCAAGCGCGGCCGACGAGCGGCGCGACACGATCGAAAAGCAACTGGCCGAGCAGATCAAGGAAGTCGAGCGCGAGCGCGACGAGCGGGTGAAGGCGGTCAACGATCTCAAGGAACTGCAGATCCTCTCGGAGCAGCAGTACCGCGAGTTGAACGAGGTGCTGCCGCCGGGTGTGTTCCGCGCGGGCATGGGCGCCGAGGCGGTCCATGACTACATCGTGAACCGCATCGATCTCGATGAGATCGCCATCGAGTTGCGCAACGAGATGCAGAGCACCTCGGATGTGAAGCGGAAGAAGGCGACCAAGCGCTTGCGCGTGATCGAGGCGTTGCGCAAGAGCGGCAACCGCCCGGAGTGGATGATCTTCACCGCGCTGCCAGTCGTGCCGCCGGAGCTGCGCCCGATGGTGCAGTTGGACGGTGGCCGCTTTGCGACCTCCGACCTGAACGACCTCTACCGCCGCGTGATCAACCGCAACAACCGCCTGAAGCGGCTGCTGGAACTCGGTGCGCCCGACATCATCGTGCGCAACGAGAAGCGCATGCTGCAGGAGGCCGTGGACGCACTGATCGACAACGGTCGGCGCGGACGCGTGGTCTCTGGCTCCGGGAAGCACAAGCTGAAGAGCCTCTCTGACTTGCTCAAGGGCAAGCAGGGCCGGTTCCGCCAGAACCTGCTCGGCAAGCGGGTGGACTACTCGGGCCGTTCCGTCATCGTGGTCGGGCCGAACCTGGCGCTGGACGAGTGCGGTCTGCCGAAGCGCATGGCGCTGGAATTGTTCAAGCCGTTCGTGATGCGGCGCCTGGTCGATGCCGGCCATGCCCACAACATCAAGGCGGCGAAGCGCCTGGTGGAGCGGGTAGACCCGAAGGTGTGGGACGTTCTGGAGGATGTGGTCCAGAATTATGTGGTGCTGCTCAACCGCGCGCCAACCCTGCACCGGCTGGGTATCCAGGCGTTCAAGGTGCGCCTGATCGATGGCTCGGCTATCCAGATTCACCCGCTGGTCTGCGCCGCGTTCAACGCGGACTTCGACGGTGACCAGATGGCCGTCCACGTTCCGCTCTCCCGCAAGGCGCAGGATGAGGCGCGGACGCGCATGCTGTCGACGCGCAACCTGCTGTCACCGTCCAACGGTGAGCCGATTGTGTCCCCGACGCAGGACATCGTGCTCGGCTGTTACTACCTGACGTCAGAGCGCGACCACGAGGCCGATATCGCCGCCGGTACCGAGCCACGTGGCCGGGGCAAGGTGTTCTCTTCTCTTGAAGAGGTGAAGCTGGCGTACGAAACGGGCGCGGTGGATCTGCTGGCAGACATCGTCGTGCGGACCGATCGCGACGGCGGGGTTGTGAAGCGCATTCCGACCACAGTCGGCCGCGCCATTTTCAACCTGACAGTGCCGAAGGAGATCGGGAAGTACTACAACGCCACAATGGGCCGCAAGCAACTGCGTGGCGTGGTGGCCGATGCCTACCGCTACTTCCAGGACGCGGACCGCACGGCTCATCTCGTGAACGAGATCAAGAAGGTCGGCTTCGAGTTTTCGACGCGCGCCGGCATGAGCATCGCCGTCGACGACGTGGTGATGTCCGAGAAGAAGGACGAACTGCTGAAGGACGCGGACGAGCGGGCTGATCGCCTGGAGCGCCAGTACCGGCGCGGCCTGGTGACGGATTCCGAGCGGCTGCGCGAACTCGAACTGATCTGGAACACCACGCGCGATGAACTCGCGAAGCACGTGGAAGAGGGCCTGCGCGGCCAGAACTCGGTCTTCATGATGGCCGACTCTGGCGCGAAGGGGAACATGAACCAGATCAGCCAGATGGCGGGTATGCGCGGTCTCGTGCTTGACCCGAAGGGCGAGATCATCGATATCCCGATCCGCTCGAACTTCCGCGAGGGCCTGACCGTTCTGGAGTACTTCCTCTCCACGCACGGCGCCCGCAAGGGACTGGCAGATACTGCCCTGCGCACGGCTGACTCCGGGTATCTCACCCGGCGCCTGGTCGACGTGTCGCAAGACGTGATCATTACGATCGACGACTGTGGCACCGAGCATGGGACCGTGGTCACGAACATGCGTGGCGACGACCTGCTGTCTGATGAAGATTTCCGCTCCCGCATTCTTGGCCGCGTGTTGCTCACGCCCGCGGTGAACCCGGAGACGGGCGAGATTATCGCGAACGTGGGTGAGGAACTGACGGATCGCCTGGAACTGGCTGATGGCTCGACCCGCGACATAGTGGGGGAAGTCATCGCTGCGGGCCTGGACCGCGTGCATGTGCGCTCGGTCATGACCTGTGAGGCGACGCACGGCGTTTGCGCGCTCTGCTATGGCCGCAACCTGGCCAGTGGCAAGATTGTGGAGCACGGCGAGGCCGTCGGCATTATTGCCGCACAGTCGATCGGTGAGCCAGGCACGCAGCTGACGATGCGCACGTTCCACACCGGCGGCGTGGCGCGTGCTGACATTACGTCGGGCCTGCCGCGCGTCGAAGAGCTGTTCGAGGCACGCGCGCCCAAGGGCGTGGCGGTGCTGGCGGATCGCGAGGGCGTCGTTTCCATCGAGACGACGGATAACGGGCGCAACCTCGTGATCACCTCAACCGACATCGAGCAGCGGGTCTACCCGCTGGCTCAGGGTTGGGATGTAGCGCTGACCGATGGCGACATGGTCATCAAGGACAAGACGGTGATGGCCGTCGGTCCGGAAGACCAGAAGTTGACGAGTGCCATAGAGGGTCGCTTCTTTGTCGATGACCGCACGATCTATGTGCGCAACGAGAAGGAGGAGCGGGTCGAGTACCCGGTTCCGGTGACGTACCAGATCTACGTTGAAGACGGCGATGTGGTCTATCCGGGCCAGCAACTGACGGACGGCGCGAAGGACCCGCACAAGGTGCTGCTGACGCAGGGCCGTGAGGAAGTCCAGCGCTACATGATCGACGAGGTGCAGAAGGTTTACCGCTCTCAAGGCGTGAACACCAACGACAAGCACATCGAGGTCATCTGCCGCCAGATGCTGCGTAAGGTCAGCATCACCCACCCGGGCGATACCGACTACATGCAGGACGAGCGGATTGACCGCTTCGAGTTCAGTCAGATCAATGAGGAGATCATGGCCCAGGGCGGCGAGCCGGCGACGGCGGTGCCCGTACTTCTGGGGATTACCAAGGCCTCACTGGAGACTGATTCGTTCCTGTCCGCCGCCTCCTTCCAGGAGACCACGCGGGTTCTGACCGAAGCCGCCATCAACGGCAAGGTCGATCACCTGCGCGGCCTGAAGGAAAACGTGATCATCGGGAAGCTCATTCCGGCGGGGTCCGGGTTCGGCGTCGTGCCGGGCCTGGGATCTGGGCCGGTGACGGAGGGCGCGCCGGGCGGCGTCACGCTCCTGGAGCGGACGGAAGAAATCGAGGACGCCTCGGAGGAAGACCTGGAAGCGCTCATGGCGCAGGGCCTGGTGCCGGGCGGCAGCCGCGCCGTCATGGATGATGACGACGTGGAGGCTGACCTCGAGATAGAGGACGACTCAATGTCGGTCATCGACCTCGACGAAATCGCCGAGGGGAGCTAGTCCGTACACAAGGGTTCCCGGGTCAATTTGACCCGGGAACTCGGCTTCAATCCGCCCATTTGGCTTGACATCTCCTGCAGAGATGTCTAAACTACCCCCTTGTGTCCATCGCAAGGCGGATACGCATGTGAGGTTCGTCCCTCACGAGGCAGGCGGCGCCGCAGCTGTCGTGGATGGCAGAGCACGGTTTCGAAACGCTTCCTGTCCGGTTAGGAGTAATCGTGCCGACGATCAATCAATTGGTTCGTAAGGGCCGCAAGAGCGTCAAGAAGAAGACCAAGGCTCCCGCGCTTGGATTTACCAATAATGCGTTGGGTCGCTATGCTGGTCGCCTTCGGGCAGGGTCTTCGTCACCGCAGAAGCGGGGCGTTTGCACCCAGGTCAAGACCATGACGCCAAAGAAGCCCAATTCGGCACTGCGCAAGATCGCTCGTGTCCGGCTGTCGAATAGCATGGAAGTGACAGCCTACATTGGGGGCGAGGGGCACAATCTCCAGGAGCACTCCGTGGTGCTGGTTCGTGGTGGCCGGGTAAAGGATCTCCCGGGCGTGCGATACCACATCGTACGAGGCACGCTGGATGCCCGCGGTGTTGATAACCGCAAGCAAGGGCGGTCTAAGTACGGGACCAAGGCGCCAAAGAAGAGCTAGGCTCTATCTGCTCGCCGCCGGTTTCCGGTGACGAGGGGTCGCCATCCGCTAGCGCGGGTTTGATGGAACACGGTGCGAGAAGCGGCCGGACGTCGCCAGACGTTCACCGCTTTTTCGTGTGTTCAGGGGTGCCGCCTGTTCGCGGCGTATGGATAAGCATGTAGACCGCATGGGCGGTCAATGATGATCGAGGGAACGGAATGCCACGTCGGACCAAGATCGAGCGGAGAGTGCCCGCGCCAGACGCGCGCTTCAATAGTGAAACGCTGGCCCGGTTCATCAACAAGGTGATGGAGCGCGGCAAGAAGGGCACCGCTGAGGGCATCGTCTATGGCGCGCTGGACCGCATCGCCGAGCGCACAGGCCGGCACCCGATGGAGGTGTTCGAGCAGGCGCTGGGTAACGCGACTCCGGTGATCGAGGTCAAGCCCCGCCGCGTTGGTGGTGCTACCTACCAGGTTCCGGTGCAGATCGAGGGGCCGCGCCGCCAGTCTCTGGCCATGCGCTGGCTGCTGTTGGCAGCTCGGAGCCGGCCCGGCCGTTCCATGGAAGAAAAGCTGGCTAACGAACTACTGGACGCATTCAACAATACCGGCGCCACCATCAAGCGCCGTGAAGACACCCACCGCATGGCGGAGGCGAACCGCGCCTTCTCCCACTACGGGCGCTTCTAGAGCGTGAGGACGGCTGTCGGCGGGCTGGAACGACCAGCCTGACCGGGCCACGCCGGCGAACGGTCCGTCCATCAGGCACTATCTGTCAGGCATAAGGAACGCAATGAGTAGCGCAACCGTATCTCGACCTGCTGTCACCGGCGCGGATTCGATGCTGGCAAAGACCCGGAATATCGGGATCATTGCCCACATTGACGCCGGGAAGACGACCACAACCGAACGCATCCTCTTCTACACGGGGCGCATTCACAAGCCTGGCGAGGTGCATGAAGGCGCCGCGACGATGGACTGGATGATCCAGGAGCGCGAGCGCGGCATCACCATTACGTCGGCGGCTACCACGTGCTCGTGGAATGGTCACCGCATCAACATCATCGACACCCCGGGCCATGTGGACTTCACCGTTGAGGTGGAGCGCTCGCTGCGCGTCCTGGACGGCGGCGTGGTGGTCTTCGATGCCGTGGCAGGCGTGGAGCCACAGTCTGAGACGGTGTGGCGACAGGCCGACAAGTACGCGGTGCCCCGCATCTGCTTCGTGAACAAGATGGACCGAACCGGCGCGTCCTTCGAGCGCACGATCGAGATGATCGTTGATCGCCTCAAGGCGGTCCCGGCTCCCGTTCAGTTGCCAATGGGCGCTGAGGCGGAATTCGCCGGCGTAATCGACCTGATCAACAATGAAGCCCACATCTTCCATGATGACCTGGGCCAGAACATTGAGCGCACGTCAATTCCTGCCGACTACGCGGAACGTGCAGCAGAGGCGCGACACCGGTTGGTCGAGCTCATCGCGGGAACCGATGACGACCTGATGACGCGCTACCTCGACGAAGAAGAGGTCTCGGTCGATGAGCTGAAGCGGGCACTACGCGCCGCCACCATCTCGGGTCAGCTTGTGCCAATCCTGACCGGCAGCGCCTTGAAGAACAAGGGCGTGCAGCTGATGCTGGACGCCATCGTGGATTACCTGCCCTCGCCGCTGGATGTTCCGCCAGTCACGGGAACTGATCCGCGCACCGGTGAAGAGGTCGTGCGCAATGTCGATCCCAACGCGCCGTTCTCGGCCCTGGTCTTCAAGATCGCGGCGGATCCCCATGTCGGAAAGCTCGCGTTCCTGCGCGTGTACTCCGGCTCGCTGGACAGTGGCAGCTACGCGTTGAACTCGACCAAGGACAACCGTGAGCGTATCGGGCGTCTGCTGCAGATGCACGCCAACTCGCGCGAGGAAATTCCTTCGGTAAGCGCGGGCGATATCGCGGCGATCATCGGGCTCAAGAGCACCTTCACTGGTGACACCCTGTGCGACCCAGCCAACCCGGTGGTGCTTGAGTCGATTGTCTTTCCTGAGCCGGTCATCTCGGTCTCGATCGAGCCGAAGACTCGTGTGGACCAGGACAAGATGGGTGCTGCCCTTGGGCGCCTGGCTGAGGAAGATCCGACCTTCCGCATGCGCACCAACGAGGAAACCGCTCAGACCGTCATCGAGGGGATGGGTGAGCTTCACCTCGAAGTCATCGTGGACCGCCTGATGCGCGAGTTCCGCGTGGACGCCAATGTTGGTCGCCCACAGGTGGCCTACAAGGAGACGATCACCCAGCCGGTACGCGCTGAAGGACGCCACGTCCGCCAGTCTGGCGGTAAGGGCCAGTACGGCCACGTAATCGTTGAGTTCGAACCTCAGGAGCAGGGCAAGGGCTACGAGTTCGAGGACAAGATTGTCGGCGGCTCGATCCCACGCGAATACATCAACCCGGTGAACCAGGGTATCCAGGAAGCGATGCTGACTGGTGGGCAGGCAGGTTTCCCGCTTGTTGATGTCAAGGCCCGGCTCGTCGACGGCTCGTACCACGATGTCGACTCCTCGGAAATGGCGTTCAAGATTGCCGGATCCCTGGCACTGAAGGAAGCGGTCCGGAAAGGCCGCCCGAACATCCTGGAGCCAATCATGGAGGTGGAGGTCACCACGCCCGATGAGTTCATGGGCGACGTGATCGGTGACCTGAACTCCCGACGTGGTCAGATCCAGGGCATGGAGATGCGCGCGGGCGCCCAGGTGGTCAAGGCGTACGTGCCGCTGGCAGCTATGTTCGGCTACTCCACCGACCTGCGCTCAGCGACACAGGGCCGCGCGACCTATTCGATGCAATTCGACCACTACGCTCCGGTGCCAGCCAACCTGGCGACGGAGATGGTGGCCAAGGCGCAGCGCACCTAATTCGAGTACGAGAGGAAATGGCGACCGGCTGCGTAGCCGGCCGCCGCAGCTAGAGGAGACGGAAACAGCATGGCGAAGCAGAAGTTTGAGCGAAACAAGCCGCACATCAACGTGGGGACGATTGGGCACGTTGACCACGGCAAGACGAGCCTGACCGCGGCGATCACGAAGACGTTGGCGCTGTCGGGCAAGGCCT
>JAESGR010000378.1_pt1 | contig 40239 bp, 39 predicted proteins | sample 9269771 | NCBI WGS metagenome assembly JAESGR01 (sample SAMN15739572, study PRJNA653492) | algae metagenome | isolation source: Chroococcus sp. CMT-3BRIN-NPC107 and co-occurring heterotrophs from well... | place: USA: Clark Mountains Wilderness, California | collected 2010-04-18 | reverse complement strand
GTGCTCGAGGTCGACCAGACGCCGATCGGCAAGACGCCGCGCTCCTGCCCGGCCACCTACATCGGCTTCTGGGACACGATCCGCAAGCTCTTCGCCGACACGCTGGAAGCGAAGGCGCGCGGCTACGCCCCGGCCCGCTTCAGCTTCAACACCGGCGAAGGCCGCTGCGCCGGCTGCGACGGCGCCGGCGTGCGCACCATCGCCATGAGCTTCCTGCCCGACGTGAAGCTGCCCTGCGACGTGTGCCACGGCGAGCGGTTCAACGCCGAGACGCTGGCCGTGAGCTGGCGCGGCAAAAGCATCGGCAACGTGCTGAAGATGGAGGTCGACGAAGCGGTCGACTTCTTCTCGACCATGCCCAACATCTGCCACCCGCTGCAGCTGCTGAAGGACGTCGGCCTCGGCTACCTCACGCTCGGCCAGCCGTCACCCACGCTCTCGGGCGGCGAGGCGCAGCGCATCAAGCTCGTCACCGAGCTGAGCAAGGTGCGGGACGACGTCACCCGGCGCGGCAACAAGGTGCCGCACACGCTGTACGTGCTGGACGAGCCGACGGTGGGGCTGCACATGGCGGACGTGGAGCGGCTGATCCGGGTGCTGCATCGGTTGGTGGATGGCGGGCATTCGGTCGTCGTGATCGAACACGACCTGGATGTCATCGCGGAGGCGGACTGGGTGATCGATCTGGGGCCGGAGGGTGGGGTGAACGGGGGGCGTGTGGTGGCGGAGGCGGTGCCGGAGCGGCTGGTCACGCTGGCCGAGAGCCACACCGGGTCGGCGCTGAGGCCCGTGCTGTCGCGTGACGTGGTGCCGGAAGCGTTGGCAGCAGCGTAAGGCGCTTCACGCCAGGCGAGCTGGTATCGAGGACCGTTTCACACTAGCTCAGAGTCTCGACGTCCGCTGCCCGCCGCGTCAGAGCAATAGGCTAGGTAGGCCACAGAACGACTACTCAAGCGTCCGCCTCGTCCGCGGCATCTGCTCCGCCTTGCTCCTCGCGCGCGCGCTTCTCGCGCAAACTCAGACCCTTATAGAGGCATTGGTGGACATAGATTGCGCCGACCGCGGGAAGCATGAAGTCGCTGTCCTCAGATCGGAATCGCGGTGATCCCGCATTTGCAAGCCGGACACCGATCGCTGAGGCGTTGAAAAGCCGTTCGATGATGCGGCGCACGCCCAAAATTTCGACCAGTTTGGGGGCGCGTTCCCTTAGATGGGCCTCAAACTCCTCGAACGAGTCATATCGATGAAGGGCCTGCCGCAACGTCTCAACGATGTCTTCGAATTCTGGGTATAGACGTCGGTACTCCTGCTTTAGATCTTCCACCTTCCAAGAGCTGTACTTTTCCTCAGCTGCTCGGATTTGATCCTTGCTAATTTGGGTCGCTTGTCGCCCCGCGCGCCGAATGCATTCGTCTAGGAACTGGAGCACCTCGCGAGGGCGCAGAAACGTGCGCTTCACGAGATAGTTGAACGGTGCGATGGAGCCGCGCATTTCTCCAGGTTCAAACAGTTCGTCTACACCAACCCCTGCTGGAAGCCGCTCTTTGATCATGTCCTTAAGGAGTTCAGGCGACCAATCGATGGACTCTTCGGTCGCTCGGTGCTTGTCCTTGTCATCGAACCGCAAGCCTTCGTAGATGTCCGCCCGCAGAAACACGAGTACGGCCAAGCCTGACGCAATCGAATCGCCCTTGTACTTGTCGTTGATGTCTTTACTAGCTTTGAGTAGACCGACTAGTAGTTGCTTCGACTGCTCCGAACCTTCCCAAGAGTCATCGAGCTTATCTAACGCCACCACTACGCCGATCTCTGCGGCAACGGCGGCAATCGACGCAAGAATCGAATCGATGATCTGCGGAGTGATGGCTTGATCTTCCGCAGCCCGACTCATGCCCGCCCCGAAACCGAAGGCGGACACATTGAAACTCTTAATGCCCTTGAGAAGTTGCCCAGCTGTCTTGACAAGACTCGGCGCGGTGTCGCCGTAGTTCTCCTTTACAAACTGTTTTAGCCGCTTCAATGCTGCAACGGAGTCTGCAGATTTAAGCGATTCGTCCGGGATCGCAGCCAGCGCTGCGCCGACTTCGATCGCGAGAGTAAATTTCCAAGCATTGGCGTGCGCTTGCTCCGGGAGCAACCCACCTTCTTGGTACTCGCGCAGCGCGTTCCAAGCATACTGATCAGGCGTTACCAAGATAACTTTTGCAGTCTTGTACCCAGCTTCAGCGACCAACCTAGGCAGCTGCGTGAAGAGGGCAGACTTTCCTGCCCCTTTGCGTCCGAGAAACAAGGTCCGTCGCAGTTCCAGCGCTGCTTCAACATGGGGGGTGCTAAGAAAGTAGGTCGCGAGACGTCTGTCGGCCTCTGCGTCCGGTGAGCCAAGCTGTATGGCTGCAAGAGTCTTACCGGCTGCTTCAAGGTTCACTTCGGCCTCCCAAGGTCTACTACGACCGATGCTACAAGCCGGGCTGACGCTCCTCCTTACCGAGGCGAGAGCGGCGCGTGCTGGGCTGCTTAAACGTGACGCCGGCCGTCACCGTGTTCGTCGGCTTGATGAACACCTTCCCCTGGCGCTTGTCGCTCCGCCCATGGACGAACTCGACCGGTCGAGAGCGCGGCATCTGACGGCGGTTCGACCATCAGCGACTTACTTCATCACGTGGTCAGGTAAGGCTGTCCGGCGGAGTTGCCCGAGGACACGTGAATGTCGGAGGAGAGCGTGTCGGGCTGCAGGCCTTCGCGTTGACGACCTCGGCAACGGTGTAGTCGAAGCTGCCACCGCTGTGCCCACCTCGAACAGCACGCCGCGCTTCTTGGCGCCGAGAGCGGCTGGGAGCAGCTTGCGGTGCTGGTGGGTCCGTGGGGAACCCGACGTCGCCTACCAACGTCGACCGTCACGCACGTCGCATGCGGGATCCGGGGCCGTGCTGGCGTCCTTGACGATGCCGTTCGGCAGAACGCTGACCTGATAGATCAGGCACGACCCATAGCGCATCCGGTAGTTCCAGACCGTCGCGTTGTCCTGTCGCACGCCGAAGCGGTAGTACGGGTGGCCGAGTCGCTGGATCACTTCTGAGCTCGTCATGCCCGGCTGGATGACCTGCTCGCCTTCGCTGACGACGTAAGGCGCTGGGCCACCGTATCCGGCGATACCGAGGGTTCCACCCGCACAGCCCGCGAGCGTGACGAGCAGGAACAGAGACGTGATCTTCAACAGGCGCTCCTCGATGTGCCTCGAACGCACCACAGGGAGGTACATTTTCCGGCCACCCACGACGTGACGCACGCTCCGATGCGCAACTCCCGCCTCTCGCGCAATCGCGCCTGCGCCGTGTCCGTCGGTGCCGCGCTGGCGTCCGTCGCAGCTTTCGTCCTGGCGCAAGAGGCGACCGATGACACGTGGCACGCCGTGTTCCTCGCGTGTGGCGCGATCTTCGCGTCCGTGGCAGTCATCTCGGCCGGCGTCGCCCTGGTGTATCACCTCAACGTGCGCACCGAAGCCGCGTTGCAGCGCGGCGATGACCTGATCGGGCGCTGGCGGATCGACGCGCCGACGTGGCGCGCGTTCTTCGACATCGAGCAAGGCTTCGCGCTCCAGCCGAACGTGTGGCAGAACGAGTTCCAGCCGCGCCGCGACGTGCCCGACGACGGGGCCGAGGTGACGGTCGGCACCACCGGCGTCGTCGTCGACGGCAGCGTGCATCGGCTGCCGCGCCACGGCGTGCCCGAGGTGACGGCGGCGCGCCTTCGCCGCGACACGGGGCCGGCGCCGACCGTCGAGCTGCACCTCTACCACCCGCCCATGAAATCAGGCGACCGGTGGGTTCCGGAGAAGCGGACGACGCTGCGCTTTCCGGTCGCGGCGAGCGCCGAGGGCGTCGCGGCGCGCTACGTCGCCTGGTGCGAGAGCGGCCGCCCGGGCGAGGCCGGCTTCTTCCACGGCCGCGGCGACGGCAGCGACGCCGAGGACCTGAGCACGTGCCGCTCGTGCGGCTGGCAGACGCACAAGTTCATCTCGCGCTGCGAGCGCTGCGGCGGCGCCATGCTGTCGCGGCGCTGGACGCGCCGCTTCGGCGGCGTGCAGTTCGTGCTCGGCGTGCTGCTCGCCGGCATCATCGGCTGGGTGCTCTGGGCGGGGCCGGGGCTGTCGCTGCTGAACCCCGGGGGGTCGTCGTCCGACGGCACGCGGTTCTCCAGCACGCCGGGTCAGGCGATGGCGCTGGTGACGATCCTCGGCGCGGTGGACGCCATCGGCATCCTGTCGACGCTGAACGGGCTGTGGCAGCTGTCGACCGGCCGGCCCGGCTTGCGGCCACGACAGGTGAAGTTCGGCCTGCTCGGCCTGGTGGGCCTGATCCTCGTGGCCGTCGTCGCCCTCGCGGCGCTGGGCCGATGATGAAGCCGCCCCGGCTCCTGCAGCCGCTGTCGCTCAGTGAAGGCGCCCGTCCGGGCCGCTGATCCGGGCGTCCGACGAGGAGGCCGCCGCAGCGCGCTCCGAAGCGGCGAGCAGCGTCTTGCCTTCAAGGCCGGCGAAGAGCTTGGCCGCCCGGACCTTCAGCTCCAGCAGCTCGGTCGGGTTGACGAAGTAGCGTCCAGCCATCACGTCGACGTCGATCCGGAACTCGACGTCCTTGCCGTCGTTGGACAGCACGCCGCAGGTGAATTCGTACTGCTCGTCGACCGCCGGCATGCCCATCGGCCCGGGCCGGTCGACGTCGTAGCGAACGTCGAAGATCTCGCCGCTCGCCAGGTCGAGGGAACCGGTGGAGCGGATCACCGTCTCCGCCAGCTCGTCCAGGATCTGGATGGGTACTTTCAGGTTCATCGCCGTCCTCTCGGGGTTTCACTCCGGATGATGTCCGACTGCGCATCCCGTCGCGGCAGGGATGTCGCGCGCCCGAGGCAGCGGCTCACTCGACGACCAGGTTCCCGTCCTTCACGATCTGCGCGAACTTCGCCATCTCGCTGGAAATGAGGGCGCTCATCTCGGCGGGCGTGCTGCCGAGCGGCTCGCAGCCGCCGTTGGCCATGGCGCTGGCGAAGGCCGGCGACTTGATGATCTTCACCATCTCGGCGTTGAGCCGTTCGATCACCGGCCTGGGTGTCCCGGCCGGTGCCATGACGCCGTACCAGGTCTGGATGTCGAAGCCCTTGAGCCCGGCCTCCTGGAGCGTCGGCACGTTCGGCAGGAACGACGAGCGCGTCTGCGCCGTGACGGCCAGCGGCAGCAGCTTGCCGTTCTTCAGGAAGGCCCACTGCGCCGTGATGCTGTCGAAGGACATGTTCACCTGGCCGGCGAGCAGGTCGGCGACGAGCGGCGCGCTCCCCTTGTACGGCACGTGCAGCAGGGTCGTGCCGGTCTGCTGCTGGAACAGCGTGCCGATCAGGTGCTGCGCCGTGCCGTTGCCGTTGGAGCCGTAGCTGAGCGGCTTCTGCGCCGACGCCTTGGCCAGGGCGATGAGCTCGGCGATGCTCTTGACGGGCGTCACGGTCGGGTTGACGGCGACGATGTTCGGCACCGACGCCACCGTCGTGATCGGCACCAGGTCCTTCTGCAGGTCGTATGACAGCTTCTTGTAGACGCTGGGCGCGATCGTGTGGTGCACGGCGCCCATCAGCAGCGTGTAGCCGTCGGGCCGGGCCTTGGCGACCACGTCGGCCCCCACCGTCGTGCCGGCACCGGGGCGGTTCTCGACCAGCACCGGCTGGCCGAGGCTCTTCGACAGCGCCTCGGCGAGGGTTCGCGTCACCAGGTCAGTCGTTCCGCCCGGGGGGAACGGCACGACGATGCTGATCGGCTTGCTCGGGTAGTCCTGGGCCTGCGCAAGCGATCCGGCGCAGGCGAGGGCGGCGGCCAGCAGGCAGGCGCGACCGAGGGCGTCGCGGCGGGTGATGGAACGGGGCATGGGGCGTCTCCTGATGTGTTCGAGGGTGGGTGCAGGCTCGGCCGCGGCGCCGTGCGCACGGTGCGCGCCATCGACCCGAGCGCCGTTCTAGCGTGCGCTTGCGGCAGACGCCGCTGCAGGTGCCGACGCTGGCATCGGCATGCCCGCAGGAGCGGACGCAGGAGGCTCGAGGGGCGTGGACGGCGCGCTCGCGACGACAGACGCCGACGGCAGCGACGGATCCGAGGCAGGCGCCGCGACCCTCGCAGGGGCCGTCGTGGTGGAGGGACGGGCCGCCTCCTCCGGCTGCTTGGAGCAGGCGGCTAGCGTCAGGAGCAATGCGGACGACAAGACGAAAGGAGCGGACTTCATGCGTTGGGCTTTCAAAGTCCCCGACGGTACTCCACGGATTCCCTATCGCGTCGAGAACGGTGCCTGATACGGCTGCCCGAACGCCACGCCGGCCGTGACCGTGTTCGTCGGCCTGATACACACCTTCCCCTGCCGCTCTCTTGTTGTGGCACACCATGGCCACCGCACTTCGCCACACGCCCGGCAAGGAAACCGTTTGCACCATGCCGCGCATCGCGGCACCCTCGCGCCATGACGCCGCCCCTCACGATCAGCATCCCGCACCAGCTCGGCCGCGCCGAGGCGCGCCGTCGCATCGAGACGGGTTTCGCGAAGACGCTTCGCGGCTTGCCGGGCGGCAGCGGCCAGTGCAGCGAACGTTGGGAAGGAGATCGGCTCGTCTTCAGCGTCACGGCGCTGGCTCAGACGATCACCGGCTTTGTCGATGTCGGCGACGCCGCGGTGACGATGGAGATCCACCTGCCCGGCGTGCTCGGCCTCATCGCGAGCGGCTTCAGGAGTCGCCTGCGGAAGGCGGGACGGCTGCTGCTGGAAAAGAAGTAGCGGCCTGCGGACCCGGACGTGAACCGGGCGAGACGCCGCTAAGCGCCTCGCCCGGTCAGAGGATAGACAGATCGGCGCGAGCCGTCGGCGCTTGCGCCGCGCTCGTCGACCCGCGCTCACTGCACTTCGTCGTCAGTTGCGATCCGCGCGGGCGGGGAGGGTGCCGCTGGTCGTCCCCGCGTCCGTCCGGGTGCGGTCGGTGCCCATGACACCGCCGCTGCGGTTGTTCGGCGTGCGGCCCATGTTCTGGTCGCCGGGCGTGACCGCCGCTTCGGCCGCGCGCCCGGCGGCGCCGGCCGGCTGGTCGTTCCCCATCACGCCGCCGCTGCGGTTGTTGGGGGTGCGGCCCATGTTCTGGTCACCCGGGGTCACGGCGGCCTTGGCCGCAGCGCCGGTGTCCCGTGCTGCCTCTCTGGCGGTGCTGCCCGTGGTCTGCGCTTGCGCGGCTCCGGCCAGGGCGGCGACGGCAATGGCAACGATCAATTTCGCTTGCATGGGATAGCTCCTGCAGGGTTGAGGGAACCTTCCCCCGAGCAATCAAGGTGCCGAAGGGCTGAGCTCGGGCCGTCCGCGTGTCGCAAAGCGACTTTGTGATGCCTTCGGGCGTCGACCCGTCCTACAACGCCTCGGGCACCTGCCCCGTTGCGTCACGGGGAGCCTCAGTTCGACGTCCGGGCGCTCTCTCTCGTGTCCCGCCGGCTGCTCTCGTCGCGGGCGCGATCGCGGGCCCGTTTCCCTTGACGCGCGTGCGGCTCTTCGCCACGCTAACGAGCATGGAGGCGCCATGCTGAAGACCGAGCTCTGCCGTGCTCTTGGCATCGAGCACCCCGTCTTTTGCGCCGGCATCGGCACGGCGTCGGGCCCGGAGCTCGCAGCCGCGGTCTCCAACGCCGGAGGATGCGGTGTCCTCGGCACGGCCTCCTTGCCGGGCAAGTTCGTCCGGGGTGAGATCGAGCGGCTGAAGGATCTGACCGACAGGCCCTTCGGCGTCAATCTCGTCCTGCCTCTGTTGCGGAGAGGGCAGGTCGAGGCCTGCTTCGATGAGCGGGTTCCGATCCTGGTGCTCTTCTGGGGGGATCCGGCACCCTACGTCGACGAGGCTCATCGACGCGGGATCAAGGTGTTCCTGCAGGTCGGGTCCGTCAGCGAGGCGATCGCGGGAGCCCAGGCCGGAGTGGACGCGATCATCGCGCAAGGCGTCGAAGCCGGCGGGCACGTCAAGGGCACGACGGCACTGTCTGTCCTGCTGCCGACGATTGTCGATGCCGTCGCGCCCCTTCCGGTGATCGGCTCCGGAGGAATCGCAGACGGTCGTGGACTCGTGGCGGCGCTGAGTCTCGGGGCGCAGGGCGTCTCCATCGGGACGCGCTTCCTGGCGAGTACCGAGGCGCGTGCGGCCGACGCCTACAAGGCTCGGATCGTGACGGCGAAGGCCGAAGACACGGTGTACACGGAGCAGTTCAACCTAGGATGGGCGAACGCGCCGCACCGGGTCCTGCGCACTGCCGGGATCGAGCGTTGGGAGCGAGCAGGGCGGCCCCCGGCCGGCGAACGGCCGGACGAGGGAACGGTCGTGGGCACCATGCAAAGCGGCGGGACCACAGTAGACGTTCCGGCGTACTCGGCCTATCTGCCCGAGCCCGGCGTGGACGCGGAGATCGAGCAGATGGCGCTCTACGCCGGCCAGTCCTGCAGCTTGATCGATGCCATCAAGCCGGCGGCGGAGATCGTCGACGAGATCGTTCGGCACGCCACGGACACCGTGGCTCGATTGCACGGATGCAGATGAAAAGCGGGTGGAGCCCCCGTCCGGCGCGCGGTGACGCTCGTCCCGCACGCACCTGCGATCACGGAGTCATGCACATGAAGATTCGCCTCGCGTTCGCTTCAGCCGTCGTCGTCGCCTCGCTCCTCGCCGCCTGCGGGGGCGGCGACGGCACCTCGAACGCATCCGCGCCGTCCGCTCTCGATGCGGTTGGCGCCGGCACCAAGGCGAGCCGGCTCGACGCCGACGCGAACACCGACTCCGTCGACGCTGGCGGGCCGCTGGTCGGCCTCGCCGACCGCTGCCTCGACGTGCCGAACAACGACCAGTCGTCCGGCATGCGCCTGCGGCTGTGGGATTGCAACGGCAGCGACGCGCAGCGCTTCACGCTCACGAGCGCCGGCGACCTGAAGACGACCAGCGGCATGTGCGTCGACGTCTGGTTCGCGAGCCCGAGCAACGGGGCCGAGGTGAAGCTCTACGACTGCCACGGCGGCAGCAACCAGAAGTGGCGCTGGGACGGCAAGCTCCTCAGGTCCGAGCTCTCCGGCCGTTGCCTCGATGTCGCGGGCGCGAACCCGAACAACGATGCCTCCATCATCATGTGGGACTGCCACGGCGGCGCCAACCAGCAGTGGTCGCACGGGCCGAGCCGGCCGATCGGGACCGCGACCTGGGCCGCCGAGCTGGACACGCCGTGGGGCTTCGTCTTCCTGCCGGACGGGCGGGCGCTCGTCACCCTGAAAGGCGGCTCGCTGGTGCTGGTGGCGGCCGGCGGCGGCAGCGTCGGGCAGCCGCTCGGGGGCGTGCCGGCGGTCGTCTCATCGGGCCAGGGCGGCCTGCTCGACGTCGCCATCGACCCCGACTTCGCAACCGACCCGTGGGTCTACATCTCATACGCCGAGGCCGGCACCGGCGCGGACGCCGGCAACGCTGGCACGGCGGTGGCACGGGGCCGCCTCTTCGGCAACGCACTCGTCGACGTGCACGTCATCTTCCGCCAGCTGCCGAAGGTCCCCGGCACCATCCACTTCGGCTCGCGGCTCGTCTTCGGTACCGACAAGACCTTGTTCGTCACCCTCGGCGAGCGACTGCTCGGCAGCCCCTCGCAAGACGTGACCGGACACCTCGGCAAGGTGGTGCGCATCGCCAGGGACGGCAGCGTGCCGCCGGACAACCCGAGCTTCGGCGCCGATTCACGGCCCGAGCTCTGGTCGATCGGTCTGCGCAACCCGCAAGGCGCGGCGCTGCACCCCACGACCGGCGAGCTCTGGGTCGCCGAACACGGCCCGCAGGGCGGAGACGAGATCAACATCGCCAGGGCCGGCAGCAACTACGGCTGGCCGATGAAGAGCTACGGCTGCAACTACGGCGATCCGGTGGGCGACGCCTGCCGCATCGGCGGCGGCGTGCACGCGCCGACCTACGTCGAGCCGCTCACCACCTGGACGCCGACCTCGATCGCTCCGAGCGGGCTCGCGTTCTACACCGGCGACCTCATGCCCGAGTGGCGCGGCAACCTCTTCATGGGCTCGCTTGCCGGCAGGGCGCTGTGGCGGCTCGTGCTGGACAACGACACCGTCACCGCGCGGGAGGCGCTCTTCACGTCGCTCGGCGAGCGCATCCGCGATGTACGTCAGGGTCCGGACGGGGCGCTCTACGTCCTCACCGACAGCGAGGCCGGACGCATCGTGCGCATCGGCCGATGAACGTTTGGTCGTCGCCAAGAGGGCGTCATGCCGCATCGCCCTCGACGAACGGATTCTCGGCCTCGTACTCGGCCCGGCTCTCGCGGCGGTGGTCGCCGCCGAGACGGACCGAGGCCATGGCACGGTCCACGTAGATCTCCGACCGAAGCGGCCAGTCACGGGCCGCGTCGAAAAGGCCCGGCATGAGCTCATACCTCCGGGGCTCGCCGCCATCCTTCGTGTCCCTGAACCACAGGTGCGAGCCGCAGCGCGGGCAGAAGGCCCGCTCGGCGAAGGCAGAGGAGCGGTAGCGCGTGACCTCGCCCGTGACGGTGACGGCCGCTGCGTCGGCGGTGAAGCAGAGGAAGAGCCCCCCGGACCAGCGCTGGCACATCCGGCAGTGGCAGGCGCCGACGCGGGGATCGTGGTCTCCGCTGACCGTGAGCGTGACGGCAGCGCAGAGGCAATGGCCGGTCATCGCAACACCGGACGAGCTTCCGAGCGAAGCGCGGTCGGGCTCAGAGGTCGTTGGCTGCATGCGCACGGCTCCCGAAACGAAAGCGGGAATCGCGTCGGGCAAACGACGAGCCTGCCGGCGTGGTGTCGGCTCGGGGCTTATCCGTCTTCCAGCGGAGGCTCCATGCGCAGAAGAATGGCCCAAGGAGACGAGACATGAACATCTGGAAGGCAAGCTCGGCGGTCACGGCCGCGACCATTCTGCTGGCGTCCTGCGGCGGCGGCGGCGACAGCTCCGAGGCCACGCTGTCGGTCCTCTCGAGCTCGCCCGAGTACGTGTCTGGCGGCGATGCGCGGATCGAGGTGCGGGCGCCGAAGGAGACGCACGCGACGCTGGAGCTGTGGCTCAACGGCCAGAAGATCTCGCCGGCGCTTCAGGCCGACGGCGACCGGCTGGAAGGCGTCGTCAGCGGCTTGCGAGACGGCGCCAACACGCTCGAGCTGCGCAGCAGCGGCTTCGAGCAGCGGCGCCTGACGCTGACCAACCACCCCATCACCGGGCCGATGCTGTCCGGCCCGCAGCAGGCGCCCTTCGTCTGCACCACGACGCAGCTCGGCAAGCAGCCGCTCGTCGACAGCACTGCGGCGCCGGGCTACGCCGTGACCGACGCGGCCGGCAGCGTCGTCGGCTACAGCCGCAACTGCTCGCTCGAGACCTACGTCACCTATCGCTACCGCAGCACCGGCGAGCAGTGGAAGGACATGCCGACCGACGGCTCCCGGCCTGCCGACGTGAAGGTCATCACCCTGCCCGACGGGCGCAGCGTCGACTTCGTCGTGCGCCAGGAGCGCGGCACCATCAATCGGTTCATCTACAGCTTCGCCATGCTGGCGCCGCGCGGCGAGAGCGCCTCCAGCCCCGACCTGAGCCTGTGGAACAAGCGCCTGCAGTACTACTTCCAGGGCGGGGTCGCCATCGGCCACAGCCAGGGCACGCTGCACAGCCGCTCGCTCGAGCCCGACGTGCTGGCGCGTGGCGACGCGATCGTCCATTCGAGCGGCAACAACACCGGCACGCACTACAACCTGCAGGTGGCCGGCGAGACGGCGATGATGACGAAGGAGCGCTTCGTCGAGCGCTACGGCCGTCCGCTCTACACCTACGGCCTCGGCGGCTCGGGCGGTGCGATCCAGCAGTACATCCTGGCCCAGAACAACCCGGGCGTGCTCGACGCGGCGCTGCCGGTGCAGTCGTACCCCGACATGGTGACGCAGACGATCCATGTCGGCGACTGCGAGCTGCTCGAGCACTACATGGACGTCACCGACAAGGCCAACGCCAAGTGGCGGACGACCAAGAACCGGACCTGGCTGGTCGGCATGAATGCCGAGGAAACCCCGGCGGGGCAGAACGACGCCGCGCGCGTCAACGACCCGTTCGCCCAGGTCAAGACGATGCTCGGCTTCAGCACCGCGCGCGGCTCGAGCGAGTGCCGCAAGGCCTGGATCGGTCTGTCGGCCCTGGCCATGAATCCGCTCTACGGGCAGGTGACCAACCAGGACAAGTACGTGCCCCAGTCCGACATCGCCGCCATCCGCTGGACCCACTACGACGACCTGCGCAACATCTACGGCGTCGACTCGACGGGCGCGGCCCTGCCGACCTGGGACAACGTCGGCGTCCAGTACGGGCTCGAGTCGCTCAAGGACGGCAGGATCACGGGCGCCGAGTTCGTCGACCTCAACTTCAGGATCGGCGGCTGGAAGCATCCGAGCCAGATGGTCCAGGAAGGTTTCCCCTACATCGGCACGCAGGCCGACGTGCTCGCGGACCCGAGCAAGTTCGACCTCTGGAGCCGTCGCAACATGAACCTGAGCCCGGCCCCCGACCAGCCGGCGCCGCGCACCCGCGGCGAGCTCTCGGCGATGCGTGCCGCCTACACCTCGGGCATGGTGTTCGGCGGCGACCTCCCGGTGCCGACGATCGATCACCGGCAGTACATGGAGCGCGAGCTCGACATGCACAACACGCACCAATCGTTCGCGGTCCGCAAGCGCGTGCAGCAGAAGATGGGCCACTCGGACCATCTGGTGATCTGGTTCACCGACACCCAGCCCGGTGTCGCCAAGGCGAGCCAGACGCCTGACGCGATGCAGGTGATGGACGAGTGGATGGCGAACATCCGAGCCAACCCGACGCGCAGCATCGGCGAGAACCGGCCGGCGCGCGCGGTCGACAGCTGCTTCGACGTCACCGGCAAGCTGATCTACGCCGGCAACGACGCCTGGGACGGCATCCTCGACGACAAGCCGGCCGGGCGCTGCACCCAGGCCTTCCCGCTGTACTCGACGTCGCGCATCGTCGCCGGCGCGCCGATCGAGGGCGGCATCTACAAGTGCGCGCTCAAGTCGGTCGACGCGGCAGTGGCCGACGGCACCTACGCGCCCTGGGTGCCGGGCGCGGCCGACATCGCGCGGCTGAAGCAGGTGTTTCCGGAAGGCGTCTGCGACTACAGCAAGCCCGACCAGGCCCGGCCGTCTTGAGCATGCGCGCGCAGGCGGCGCGGGCGCGGCCGGCGCGTGGCCGCGCTTCGCGGCGAGGTTCGTGCAGGGCGGAGGACTCTCCGCTCCACAACCGCCTCGCATCCAAGGCGTACGGTCGGAATCTAGAGTTCGGACGGCGCAGCAAAAAGCAGATTTCTCTGCGGGACCCTTCGGGATTCTCGAACGGACTGCCGCCCTCCCAGGGCGCGGTCGGCGCAGACCTCAGCCGTCGGCGAACAACTCGCTGCGCCTTCATCAAGGCGGTGTCGTCGAACTCGGCGGCGACGCGCGGCGCCAGACCATGGCGTCGCAGCCAGGCGTCGAGCCGCGGGCGCAGCGCCGAGTCTGCCGCCGGCAGCAGCAGCGGCAGCCCCTCGAGGCTCTGCGAAACCGGGCGGGCGTGCCGTGCGTTCGTCGTCCCTGGCGTGCAGCAGCTTGCCGGCAGCGAAGAAGGTGATGCCGCCTCGACCCAGCGCGAGCGCTCGGCCTCGCCGCAGCCGCGCGGCGAACGCCCGCCATGACGAAGGAGACCTGTCGATCGTCTTGAGATGCCCGAGCCCTACGGCCGCGGCGGACGCATCGCCACCCCGTTCCCAGGGGCCGTGAACCGGAACCAGGTTCCCTCGATGTTCCGCTCGCCGACGCCGGCCTTCGACCAGTCGCAGACGCCCTGGGGGAAGACGGTCCTCAGACGGTCCAGCTCCTGAGCCGTCACGGGAACCGCGTAGTCGGCTGCGGCGACGGGCTTCAGCTGGCACTTGAGGATGCGGCCGCTGATCGGCCCTCCGGCGGCGGTGCGCACGTTGTCGTGCACGGGGAAGAGCTGGTTGCACTGCGCCGCGGGGTTGAGCGTCGGTGCTTCCTCGAACTTCGTGCCCGCCGCGTTCCAGCAGGCGTCCTTCGCGGTGGCCGGCTTACCGGCGATCACCTTCTGGGCGTAGCTGCGCCCCGAGGTGTCGGCGAGGATCTTCTCCAGCCATTCGTTGTGCGCGAGCAGCGCCATCCGCGGCAGGTTCACGCCGGGCACCGTGCCCAGGGGCACCGTCCACATCACGGTGTTCTCGGTGGTGCCGGTGGCCGCTCTCATGCGCTCCAGCGCCGCGAAGTCGCGCTCGCGCGTGTGGATGTCGTTGTTGAAGTCGCGGTAGTCCCGCGTGTAGATCATCGGCAGCGTCCAGTTCTCGCCGCTCGAGATGCGGCCGTAGCGGTAGGCGTTGACGAGCCCTGTCTCGTCGCCGACGGCTCGTTGCGGAATGATGTTGCCGTCGGCGTCGCGGCCGCCGATCTTCTCGTTCAGGTCGATGAACTCGGCGACCGTGATGTGGCCGCCGTTCAGCGCCTTCAGGCCGTATTGCAGGCCGACGTTGTCGTACAGCGAGCGGGCGAAGCCGGTCTGCGGATCGGTGCCGATGCTGAGCACGTTGGCGTCCCACAGGGTGCCGCGTGCGCCCGTGCGGTTCGTGACCGGGTGGTAGCGCAGGTTGAGCGGCACCGCGGGATCGAAGCCGACGGTGGGGTGGCTGCCGTCGGCGTCCTGCAGCGCCTCGGCCCGGCCGGCCCAGCCCGTCTGGCACACGGTCATGCCGGTGCTCGCGCCGCTGGTGGCGACGGCGTAGCCGTCCACCTTGGAGCGGCGGCTGCCCGGCCACGCGGCCGGGTTGGCGATGTTGTTGAAGTAGTTGTTGAGGATGTGGCAGTCGATGATGTCGACGAGCGACACGACGTCCGGATAGGAGATGCCGAGGGTCAGCGCATCGAGCATCCCGGGGTAGTTCTGGGCGATCAGGTGCTGCTGGATCGCGGCGCCCGAGGTGCCCGAGCCGATGGTGAAGCGCGGCACGCCGTACTGCTCGATGAAGCGCTCCTTGATCATCATCAGCGTCTCGGCCGAGACGAGGTCGTCGTTGCCGGTGCCCAGGACGTTGCGGGTGCCGAAGGCCACCGCGAAGCCGAGGCTCAAGGGCACGTCCTGCAGCGCGGAGGTGACGACGTTTCGTCCCGAGCGGAAGCCGGGGTTCGCCCCGCCGGTGAACGGAAAGCTGAGCTTGCGGTTCCAGCCGTTGCCGGGCTGGGTGCCGCCTGCGGACCAGGGGTTGCGGATCTCGCGGGTGGGATCGTCCAGGATCGCGATGCGATAGATCGACTCGTTGATCGTGCCGGACTCCACCCGGACGATGTAGTCGACCGTATGGCCCTCCGTCGTCGTCGTCTGCGCCAGGTCGGCCGGGAACGGGCGGGCGAGGCTCGCCAGCGGCGCGAACGTGCCTCCCGTCGTGCGGTAGAACCAGTCGTAGCGTGTCGGTGCCGTGCAGGGCCCGGAGGCCGGCGGGGCGCCGAGTCCGGAGGCCTGGGTTTCGCAGATCCAGGGTCGCTGGTGGGGCCCGAAGATCTGGCCGGTGCTGGGGTGGTTGGTGACCGTCAGCTTCGTGGTCGCGCCATTGGCGATCGCCGCGGTCAGCGTGTTCTCGCCTTCCGTCATTCCCTGGACGACGCCGCGCAGCGTCCCGGTCGCCGCATCGAACTGCAGCTGGTTGGTGACCGCGGCGCCGTTGAGCTGCAAGCTCACGTCCTGCTGCGAAACACCGGACGGAACGCTGACCGAGACGAGTGCATCGCCACCGCTGGCCATCGAAGCGTCGGACGAGAGGATCCGGATCTCGGCCTCGGCGTCGTCGCTGCGTCCGCCGCAGCCGACGAGGCCGGCGCAGAGGGCCGACAACAGGATGAACGAACGGGCTGTGCTGAGTCTGGCGGTCATGGATGTCCCCTGTCTTGACTGGAAGATCATGGGCAGGGATCCGTGATTCGACTGTCCTGGCGCCGACAGTCTGGCGAGGGGGAAACCCTAGAGAACGCATCTCCGGCGACGCCAGGCCTGCGGAGCGCAGTAGCCTCGCGTCTCCATGCGGAACGGGCTTGCCGCAGAGCAACAACCTCAGGAGACGACATGAAGAGAACGATCGGCGCGATGCTGGCCCTGCTGGCCGCGCTCGCCGCGCCTGCCGCCCTCGCGCAGCAGGCCAAGGCCACATGGGACCTGCCCGCGGGCTACAACGACGCCAACTTCCACACGCAGAACCTGCGCTGGTTTGCTGCCGAGGTGAAGAACGCGACCAAGGGCGAGATCGAGATCCAGATCCACGGCAACGCGTCGCTCTACAAGCTGCCCGAGATCAAGCGCTCGGTACAGAGCGGGTTGGTGCCGATCGGCGAGATCCTGCTGTCGATGCACGGCAACGAAGACGCGATCTACGAAGCCGACATGATCCCGTTCCTCGCCGCGGGCTTCGACCGGTCGTGGCGCCTCTACCAGGCGCAGAAGCCCATGCTCGAGCAGCGGCTCGCGAAGAGCGGGCTGCGCCTGCTCTACTCGGTCGCGTGGCCCGGGAACGGCCTCTTCACGAAGACACCGATCGACTCGCTCGCCGCGATGAAGGGCGCCAAGTTCCGGGCCTACAACCCGATCACGGCGCGCTTCGCCGAAGAGCTCGGCGCCCAGCCCGTCACCATCCAGGCGCCCGAGATCGGGCAGGCCTTCATGACCGGCATGGCCACGGTCATGATCGCCTCGCCGCAGATCGGCGTCGACTCGAAGGCCTGGGATTTCCTGAGCTCGTTCTACGACGCCAACGCCATGCACCCGCGCAATGCGGTCGTGGTGAACGAGGCCGCCTTCGGCCGCCTGAGCAAGGAGAACCAGGCCGCCCTGCTGAAGGTGGCCGCGCAGGCCGAGGCGCGCGGCTGGGAGCTCGCGAGGGCGGCCGCCAAGGGCTCGACCGACACCCTGGCCAAGAACGGCCTCAAGGTGGTCGAACCTTCGCCGGCCATGCGCGCCGAGTTCGAGCGCGTCGGCCGCAAGCTCATCGTCGAATGGAGCAAGCGCGCCGGACCCGACGGCGAGGCGATCGTCAAGGCGATGCAGTGACCTCGCAGTCGAACGCGACGACCCTGCGGCCCGGCGATCAGGCCGCCTTCAGCCGCTCGTTTTGCGGGAACATCGCCCGCCGGGCCTCGTCGTCCATCTCGGCCTTGAAGGCGTAGCGGTCCTTGAGCGCCGCGGCACGCTGCGCCGCGGGCCGCTCGTTGATCGCATCGAGGAGGCGCTTCACGTGGGGCAGCTGCGCCCAGGCCTCCTGCCCCAGCGCGAACGGCACGGCACGCGCCCAGCCCCACACCGCCACGTCGAGCAGCGAATAGGCGTCGCCGACCATCCATGGCCGGCTCGCCAGGCGGGCATCCAGGATCTTCCAGTGCCGCCACGCTTCGAAGTCGTAGCGGTTCAGCGCGTACGGGTTCGGCTCCGGCGCGTAGTGCCTGAAGTGCACGCACTGGCCGGTGAACGGCCCGATGCCCGAAGCGACGAACATCAGCCACGACAGCATCGGGCCGCGGTCCCGCGCCTCAGGCAGGAGCTGTCCGGTCTTCTCGGCCAGGTAGAGCAGGATCGCGTTGCTGTCGAAGACGGTCGTTCCGTCGTCGGTGATGACAGGCACCTTCGCGTTCGGGTTGAGCGTCGTGAACGCCGGCGCGTGCTGCTCGCCCTTGCGCGTGTCGACGGGAATGGCCTCGTACGGCAGACCGCACTCCTCCAGGAACAGCGCCACCTTCATGGGGTTCGGCGCAAGCGAGTAGTAGAACTTCAGCATGGTGGGCGGCAAGGGTGGTGGCGACGTCCTGATTGTGTGACCGGCGCCGTCGCGGCGACGGGTCACGGCTAGCGACTGCTACCGTCCGTTCTCCCGTGCCGACCCACCCGCCGCGACTGCTCACCCTGACGCTGCTGTCCGCGCTCTCCGCGCTGACGCTGAACGCCATCATCCCGTCGCTGCCGGCGATGTCGCGCGACCTGGCCGCGCGCGAATCGGTGGTCGCGCTGGCGATCTCGGGCTACATGCTGGTGTCGGCCCTGTTCCAGGTCGCGCTCGGGCCCGTGTCCGACCGCATCGGGCGGCGCCCGGTCGTGCTGTCGGCGATGGCCGTCTACGTCGTGGCCTCGGCCGGTTGCATGCTGGCGCAGGACGTCACGGTGCTGCTCGCCTTCCGTGCCCTGCAGGGCGTCGTCGTGGCCGGCACAGTGATGTCGACGGCCGCGATCCGCGACCGCTATTCGATGCGCGACTCGGCCGGCAAGCTGGGGGCGATCTCGTCGGCCATGGCCGTGGCCCCGATGCTCGGCCCGCTGCTGGGCGGCCTGCTCGACACGGCCCTGGGCTGGCGCGCCGTCTTCGCGCTGTACACCTTGTTCGGCGCCGCCGTCCTCGCGCTGGCCTGGGTGGACATGGGCGAGACCCGCCGTCCCGGGCTGCCGCCGCCGCGCCTCTCGGACTGGGCGGCACTGCTCGCATCGCCGCCCTACTGGGCCTACGTGCTCTGCGTCTCGTTCTCGGTCGGGGCCTTCTTCGTCTTCGTGACGGGTGTGCCGTACGTGGCCACCGCCACCTGGGGCCTGACGCCGGCGCTGGTCGGGCTCGGCGTGGGCTCCATCACCGGTGGGTTCGTGCTCGGCGCCGCGATCACCGCACGTCTCGCGCCGCGCTCGCGTCCGGCCCGCCTGATCCTGGCGGGGCGCCTGGTCTCCGCGGCGGCGCTGCTGGTCGCGCTCGGCTTGTTCGCGTCCGGGGTGTCGCATCCGGCGGCCATCTTCGGGCCGACGATGTTCGTGGGCTTCGGCAACGGCCTGACCGTCGGCTGTGCCAACGCCGGCGCGATCTCGGTGCGGCCCGACCTGGCCGGGACCTCGGCCGGGCTGAGCGGGGCACTGGTCGTCGCGATCGGCGCGCTCCTCAGCTGGCTGACGGCGTACGTCGTCGAGCGCGACGCCGCGCCTGCCACTCTGGTGCTGCTGATGCTGGGCTGCGTGCTGCTGTCACTGGCGGCGGCGCTCGCCGCCAGCCGCATGGACCACCGGGACTGACGCCTCCGGGCGCTGCGCCGCGACGATCAGGTATTCGGCCGGCACGCGGTAGCCCCGGCCGTCGCGCCACGGCTCGATGGCGGCGAGATAGCGCGCCTGCACCCGCTCGCGCACCGCCGCATCGAATCGCGACCAGGCCAGCGCGACCGGCCCGCCCGCAAATGCCGCGGCGCAGGCCGCTTCGGCGTCGGCGTAGTCCAGGGAGTCGCTGCGCCGCCGCTGCGCGGTCACTTGCAGGCCGGCCGAGGCGCAGGAGCGCGCGAGCGCATCGCCCTGGCCCAGGCCGAAGAAGAGCGGGCAGACCTCGCTGCGCACCTCGGCATCGACGATGCCGAACAGCTGGGCCCAGCCGCAGCGCGCGCGTTCGCCCCAGACCGCCAGCACCGCGCGGCCGCCCGGTCGCAGCACGCGGTGCAGTTCGCGCAGCGCGGCTCCGGGGTCCGGCACGTACATCAGTCCGAGCGCACACAGGGCAACGTTGAAACCGGCGTCGGGCAGCGCGAGTTGCTCGGCGTCCATGCGTTCGAAGCGGGCGTGCTCGAGACCGAGCGACTGCGCACGCTGCCGGGAAGCCTGAACCATGGCCTCCGCCAGGTCGACGCCGAGCACGCGCCCGGCCGGCCCCACGGCGCGTGCCGCGGCGGCCGACACGACACCGGCGCCGCAGGCCACGTCGAGCACCGCCTCGCCGGGGGCCGGTGCGGCCCGCGCCAGCAACTCGCCGTGGACGCCGGCGAGCGGGCCGTGCCAGTGGCGTTCGTAGGCATCGGCCGCCCGCTCCCAGCCGTAGCGCTGGATGCGACGTTGCAGGCGGGCGTCCATGGTTGCGCTCACGCCCGGGTGATGACGACTTCGAGGTACTCGCTTGGGACGACCAGCGATCCCGGGCCGGCGCGGTTCAGGCCGTCGAGGAGCTCGGCCAGCTCGCCGGCCAGTGCCCCGGCCTTGTCCGGCGTCTGGGTCGCGAACGCCTTGTTCACCGGTCCGTACCAGGTGCGGAAGACGTCGATGAAATGCGTCGCCGACCGGTAGCGGAACGAGAACTGCCGCGGCACGGCTTGCATCGCCGCGGCGGCGTCGCCGAACAGCGTGCGCAGATGCGCCTCGGTGCCCCACAGCGACGGCGGCTGCACACCGGCCGGCGGCGGCACGTAGCGGCCGAGGACCTTGAACATGCGGCCGATCAGGCTGTCGGGCGTCCAGTTGGCCAGGCCGATGCGCCCGCCGGGGCGAACCACGCGGACCAGTTCGGCGGCCGCCTTGGCATGGTCCGGTGCGAACATCACGCCGAAGGTCGAGACCGCGGCGTCGAAGCTGGCCTCGGCGAACGGCAGGGCCTCGGCGTCGGCGGTCTGGAACGTGACCTGGAGGCGTTCGGCACGCGCGCGTTCGGCGCCGCGCTCGAGCAGGCTGCCGACGTAATCGGTCGAGGTGACGAGGCAGCCGCGGCGAGCCGCGGCCAGCGTCGCGTTGCCGTTGCCCGCCGCGACGTCGAGCACGCGCTCGTCGGTCTTCAGGTCGCAGGCCTCGGCGAGCGACTCGCCGACGATCTGCAGCGAGGTGCCGATGACGGCGTAGTCGCCGGTGCTCCAGGCAGCGTGCTGACGGGCTTTCAAGGCGGCGAAGTCGATGGGTGCATTCATCTGAATCTCCGGTGATGGGTGGCGCCACTGCGGCGCACTGCCACTGTCGGCGTGGCCGGTGCGGCGTGTCCTGCCCGTGCGTCGCTGCCGCCTGGCCGTGCGTCCGCCGTGTGTCCCCCGCTCACGCGCGGGCTGACCCAGAGTCCGCACCGACTGTCCACGCGTCCGCCATGCGCCAGGTCGCGGGGTCCGCCGCTGGCGCCAAGGCCGCTCCACTTCCAGAATCGGGGCTTTGCTGCAAGGATGCACCGCATGGGCATGGAACAGATCGCGGCGTCGATGGAACGGGTGGCCTCGGTGCTGCGCCGCAAGCCGCAGGCGGCCGTGAGCGAGGACTCGGCGGCTACGGCGCGCTGGGAAGGCGGCCTGCGCGCGAGCGTCCGCAGCGACGCGGGTCTCTCCGTGGCGACCGACATGCCGGTCGAGATCGGCGGCGAGGCCAGCGCAGTGACTCCGGGCTGGCTGCTGCGCGCCGGGCTGGCGTCGTGCGCGGTGACGCGCATCGCGATGGCCGCCGCGGCCGCGGGCATCACGCTGCAGACGCTCGAGGCGCGCGCAACCAGTCGATCCGACGTGCGTGGCCTGCTCGGGATGCCCGAGCCCGACGGTGGTCGTGTTCCCGCCGGCCCGCTGGCGATGGGACTGCACGTGCGCATCGGCGCGCCCGGCGTTCCCGCCGAGCGCCTGCGTGCACTGGTCGAGTCGACGGCGCACTGCTCGCCTGTCACTGATGCGCTCGAGCAGCCGCTGCCCGTCGCGTTGCACGTCGACGTGGCGACGTGATGGACGCGCTGTCGCAGACGCTGAGCGTGGTGCGCCTGGTGGGTGCGATCTTCCTGCACGGCCGGTTCACGGCGCCCTGGTGCTATCAATCGCCGCAGGCCGACGCGGCGGCCCCCTACCTGGAGCCGACCGCCGAGCGGGTCGTGATCTTCCACCTGGTCACCGAGGGCGAATGCTGGGTCGAGCTGGACGGCCTGCCGGCCCTGCGACTCGCCGCCGGCGACGCGGTCGTGTTCCCGCACGGTGACGCGCATCGCATGGGTTCTCAGCCAGGCCTACCGCCGGCATCGGGCGCGCGGCTGCACGAGATCCTGGCGCGCCGGCCTCGGCTGCTGGCCTACGGCGGCGGGGGTGCGACGACGAAGCTGGTCTGCGGCTACCTGGCCTGCGACGCGCGGCTGGCCCGCATGCTGCTCGCCGGGCTGCCGCCGGTCGTCAAGGTCAGCGTGCGCGGCTCGGACGCAGGCGTATGGCTCGAGGCTTCGCTGCGCTATGCGCTGGCCGAGGCTCGTTCGCCGCGCCCCGGCGGCCACGGTGTGCTCGCCAAGCTCGCCGAGGTCCTGTTCATCGAGGTACTGCGCATCCACATGAACGAGCAGGCGGAGGGCCGCACCGGTTGGCTGGCCGGCGTCAACGACCGCATCGTCGGCGCCGCCCTGCGCGCGCTGCACGCGGAGCCCGCGCGCCCCTGGACCCTGGAGGAACTGGCGCGCATCGCCGGCACGTCGCGGTCGGTCTTGGCCGAGCGCTTCCCCCAGCTCGTCGGCCACGCGCCGATGCAGTACCTGGCGCAATGGCGGATGCTGCTGGCCTCGAACCTGCTCGCCCGCAGCAATGCGCCGCTGACGCGGATCGCCGAACAGGTGGGCTACCAGACGGACACCGCGTTCAGCCGTGCCTTCCGCCGCGAATACGGCGTGCCGCCGGCCGCCTGGCGTCGTCGCCTCCAGGCGGGTTCCCCGGTAGCGTCCGTCACCTGACAGGAAGTACGCGCATGGAGAACGCCCTCTCCGACGTCGCGTGGGAAGAATGCCTGCTCGAGCCGCGCCGCGACCGCGAGCTCGAGAGGCTCGTGCGCCGGACCCAGGGGGTCCCGAACCCGGCGATCGGCTACTTCGCCTCGGTGCCGTGGCTGGCGCGTGCGCTCGTCGAGCTGCACCCCGAGCACGGCCTCCTGCAGCGCCTGGATCCCGACGTCGCCGATCTCGTCGCACTCACCGTCAGCCAGGAGAACTCGTGCCGCTTCTGCTACTCGGCCGTCCGGGCCCTGCTCTGGGCGCGCGGCATGAGCAGGGCGCGCATCGACCGCATCGAGCAGGAGCTCGCCCGCGGCGACCTGCCGCCGCGAACGCGCGCCGCCATCGCCTTCGGCCGGACGCAGTCGCGCTCGGGCCCCGCCGCCGCGCACGGCGCCTGCGAGGCGCTGCGGGCGGCGGGGGTCGGCACGGACGAGCTGAAGGAGATCGCCTTCGCCGTCGCGGTCAGCGACTTCGGCAATCGGGCGTGCACGATCCCCGCCATCCCGGCGCGGCCGCTGGAACGGATGCCCGAGCAGTGGCACATGCGGCTCATGCGGCCGCTCCTGGGGCGCCTGCTCAACAGCCGCCGGCGCGCCGGCGCTGCCCTGACCCCCGGCGACCCGCCGGCGCCGCCGCCCTACACGCGCCTGGTCGGCGCCTACGCCGGCTCGCCCATCGCCGCCGCGCTGGCGCGCACGCTCGAAGGCATGTGGCGGTCGCAGCATCTGACGCGCCGCTGCAAGCTGCTGATGCTCGCGGTCATCGCCCGTGGCCTCTCGTGCGGGCCCTGCACGGAAGACCTGGCCCCGGCGCTGGCCGCCGAGGGGATCGACGCGGCGGCCCTGGAAACGATCCTGACCCATCTGGCCGGGCCCGAGCTCGACGAGCTCGAGCGCGTGCTCGTGCCGTTCGCGCGGGAGACGATCTGGTACGAGCCGGCGCGCATCCAGCGGCGGGCGCGGGCGCTGCGCGAGCAGATGTCCGAGCCGCAGCTCGTCGAGGCGATCGGCGTGGCGGCGCTCGGCAACGGCCTGTGCCGCATGGGGGCGATCCTGGGCTGCGCGGCTTGAGCGCGACGCTGCTCGCGGCGCTGTCGCTGCTCGCGGCCCTCGGCCTCGCCTTCGCCTGGCTCGCGGCGCGCCATCGCGCGGCGGGCCTGCGCGTCCAGCTCGACGCGTCAAACGCCGAGCTCGAGCACCTGCAGCGCGCCTGCTCGCGGCTCGCGCCCGACGGCGTCGTGCAGCGCCTGATCGATGCCGGCGCGGGCGCCGTCGGCGCCGACCCGATGCAGCCCGAGCGCAAGGTGGCGACGGCGCTGTTCGCCGATCTCGTCGGCTACACCGCGCTCAGCGAGCGGCTCGACCCGGCGACGCTCGCGCGCGTGCTCAACGGCTACTTCCAGCACATGAGCGATGCGATCCACGAGCACCGCGGGCACGTCTCGACCTTCCTCGGCGACGGCATCCTGGCCTACTTCGGCGCCGTCCGGCCGGACCCGTGGCACTGTCGCGACGCGGTGTCCGCCGCGCTGGCGATGCGCGCGGCGATCGTCGACTACAACCGCGAGCTCGCGCTCGAAGGCGTGCCGCCGGTCGCGGTCGGCATCGGCATCCACAGCGGCCCGGGCCTGGCCGGCCTCATCGGCTCGCGCGAGCGCATGGAGTTCGCCTTCGTCGGCCGCACCGTCAACATCGCGGCGCGCGTGCAGGGCCTGACGCGCGTGCACGGCGTCGACATCCTCGTCACCGAGGACGTGCGCGCCGGCCTCGGCGACGCCTTCGTCCTGGAGGCGATGCCGGCCGAGCAGGTCAAGGGCATCGCCGACCGCGTCGTCACGTACGCGGTGCGCGAGCGCAGCAGCGGGGTGCATGGCTGAAGGGCGCGCAGGCGCGAGTGACCTCACAGGCGATACCAGGCGATCACCGCCACCGACGACGTGGCGATACTCGCCGGCCATGACCCCCGCTCCCGCGCGCCGCGTCGATCCGGCCCTGCTCGTGATCCTCGCCGGCGTCGTCGCGGCCCTGCACGTCGGCAAGCTCCCGCCGGCGATCCCCGTGCTGCGCGACGCGCTCGGCCTGACGCTGGTGCAGGCCGGCTTCCTGCTGTCGCTGGTGCAGCTCGCCGGCATGGCGCTCGGCGTGGTCTTCGGCGTCGTCGCCGACACGCTGGGGAGTCGCCGCAGCATGACCCTGGGGCTCGTGCTGCTGGCGATCGTCAGCGCGCTCGGCGGCCTGACGCAAGGCGTGGCCCCGCTGATGCTGCTGCGCGCGGCCGAAGGCTTCGGCTTCCTGCTCGTCGTGCTGCCGGCGCCGGGCCTGGTGCGTGCGCTGGTCGAGCCGCACCGCGTCAGCGCCATGATCGGCCTGTGGGGCGCCTACATGCCGTTCGCCACCGCCATGGCGCTGCTGTTCGGGCCGCCGGCGATCGACGCGATCGGCTGGCGCGGCTGGTGGGGCGCGCTCGCGGCCGTGTCGGCCGCGATGGCGGTGGGGCTCCGGCACGCCCTGCCAGCAGACGCCACCCGTCCTGCCGCGGCGGCGTCGCCGTCGTTGTCGTCGCTCGCGCGCTTGCGCCGGACCCTCTCCGCGCCGGGCCCGTGGCTCATCGCCCTCGCCTTCGCGATGTACTCGGGCCAGTGGCTGGCGGTGATCGGCTTCCTGCCGTCGATCTACATCCAGAGCGGCATCGCCGGCGTCGCCGCCGGCGTGCTCACCGCGACCGTCGCGGCCGCCAACATGATCGGCAACATCGGCTCGGGCCGGCTGCTGCAGCGCGGCGCCGCACCGTCCCGCCTGCTGACGATCGGCTTCGCGACGATGGGGCTGGCCGCGACCGCCAGCTTCGCCGGCAGCGCCGATGCCGGCCTGGCGCCTGCCTTGCGCTACGTCGCGGTGCTGCTGTTCTCGGGCGTCGGCGGGCTGATCCCGGCGACCTTGTTCGCCCTCGCCGTGCGGCTGGCGCCGGGCGAAGGCACGCTCGCGACGACGCTCGGCTGGGTCCAGCAGTGGTCGGCGCTCGGCCAGTTCGCCGGGCCGCCGCTGGTGGCGGCGGTGGCGAGCGCTGCGGGCGGCTGGCAGTGGACGTGGGTCGCCACGGGCGCGTGCTCGGTGCTGGGGCTGCTGCTCACGGCCGGGCTGAGCCGGCTCGTGGCGCGGCGCTGACTTGCCGTCGTCTGCAACCGAGACTCACTCGGCGCTGATCTCGTCGTTCGGACTCGAGACTCGGCTGCGCAGGCTCATCCGGCCTTGACCGCGTGGATCAGCGCTCCGGCGAGCGCGCCGCTCCGGTACAGCCCGACGAAGTGCTCGTACGCCCGGTCGTAGCGCTCGAAGTGCTCGCGTCCGAGCCGCGCCACCGTCTGCGACTCGAGCGAGCGGTACATCGCAAGCCGCTCGACCAGGATCCGCGTCCACTCGTCGGTGAGATCGATCCGACCGACGACCTCCATCCCGCACGCGCGCAGGTGCTCGGCGTACTCCTCCACCGTCGCGATCTCGGAAAAGGCCATGCCCTCGAACAGCCGCTGCATGTCGTCGCCCGACAGGTTGCCCCGGTGCAGGATGTCCGAGAACACCAGCCGCCCGGCCGGCCGCAGCACGCGCGCGCACTCGCCGAGCAGCCGTGGCTTGTCGGGGATGTGGGCGAAGGACTCCTGCGCGATCGCGAGCGTGAACGAAGCGTCCTCGAACGGCATCGCCAGCGCATCGCCGCGGACGAAACGCACCGAGCTCGAGAGGCCGGCGACGCGCGTGAGCTCGGTGGCACCTTCGACGCGGCTGGCGGTGAGGTCGAGGCCCGTGACGTCGCAGCCGGTCTTCCAGGCCAGGTAGCGTGCCGGTCCTCCCATGCCGCTGCAGACGTCCAGCACCACGTCGTCGCTTCGGACCGCGGCCTCGGCGATCAGCCGGTCGGTGGCGGCGGTGCCGCCGTAGTGATCCTGGTCGTGCTGCTGCAGCACCTCCTCGGTGATCGCATCCGGGGCAATGCCGCGGGCAGCGACCGCGTCCAGGATCTGCCCGGCGTTGATCGGGTGGAAGTCGTAGAAGCGTTCGACCGCGTCAGCACGGGCATCGGTCATGCGGGCTTATAGCACCGGGCACGACGACGACGCGCGTCGGAGCACCTGCCTTTCAGCGAGCATTCGCCGCGGCCGTCGCCGCCGCATGCGAGGCCGTGCCCGGCGCCGGAATGGTCCAGAAGAAGACGTCGCGTCCGCTGACGTTCAGCTTCTGCTCCGGCGGCCAGGTGCCCATGTCGAAGGCGTGCGAGACGATCCGGGTCCCCGGCTTCGTCTCCTTGAGCAGCTTCGGCAGCAGCCTGAGGTTCAGCTCAGGGAGCAGATACAGCGTGATGACCGTGGCGTCGCTGAAATTCGACTCGAACAGGTCGGCGTTGATGAACGTCACGCGCTGGCCGACGCCGGCCTTGGCCCGGTTCTGGTTCGCTTCCCGGACACGCTCCGGGTTGATGTCGATGCCGATCCCGCGCTCGATGCCGTAGTTCTGCGCGGCGGCGATCGGGATGCGGCCGTCGCCGGAGCCCAGGTCGTACAGCACGTCGCCTTTGCCGACCTTGGCCACCTTCAGCATCGCGTCGACGACCTCGTGCGGCGTCGGCACGAAGATGACGTCGGGTGGACGCAGCGCCGCGGCCGGCGCCTGCGGCCCCCGCTCGGCGACCGTCTGGCCGCAGGCCGACAGGGCAAGAACCAGGAAAATCGAGACGGAAGCGATGGCAGGCGACATGATCTCTTCTTCGGATGATGGAACCGGCAGCCGTCGCCGGCACGCAGCCTGAGCAAATGCGATACCCAGCCCGGCAGGAACGACACAGCCCCGAGGAGAGACCGGCGATGAACGACGATCGAGTGGCCCTGATCACGGCCGGCGGCAGCGGCATGGGCGCCGCGGCGGCACGGCGCCTGGCCGCGGACGGGTACCGGGTAGCGGTGCTGTCGGCGTCGGGCAAGGGCGAGGCGCTCGCCCGCGAGCTCGGCGGCGTCGGCGTGACCGGCTCGAACCAGTCCGCCGAGGCGCTCGGCCGGCTGGTCGAGCTCGCGATGTCGCGCTGGGGCCGCGTCCACGTGCTCGTGAACAGCGCCGGGCACGGGCCGCGCGCGCCCATCCTGGAGCTGTCCGACGAGGACTGGCAGCGCGGCATGGACACCTACTTCCTGAACGTCGTTCGCCCGACCCGGCTCGTCACGCCGATCATGAAGCGCCAGGGCGGCGGCGTGATCGTCAACATCTCTTCGGCCTGGGCCTTCGAGCCGAGCGAGATGTTTCCGACGTCGGCCGTCTTTCGCGCCGGCCTGGCCGCGTTCACCAAGATCTTCTGCGACACCCACGCGCCGTTCGGCATCCGCATGAACAACGTCCTGCCGGGCTGGATCGACAGCCTGCCGGCGACCGAGCAGCGACGCGACAGCGTGCCGATGAAGCGCTACGGCACGAGCGAGGAGGTCGCGGCGACGATCGCCTTCCTGTGCTCGGACGGGGCCGCCTACATCACCGGCCAGAACATCAAGGTCGACGGCGGCCTGACGCGCTCGGTCTAGGGCCGAACGTCCGCGTTCGCCCGAGGTCGCGCGACGGCTCTTCCGCTACTCGAGCACGACCTTCGCGTCGCGGACGACCTTCCCCCACTTCGCGACGTCCTTCTCGACGAGGGCGCGAAAGGCCTCGGGCGAGGACCCGCCGGGCTCGGCGCCGAGCTTGGCCCAGGTGTCCTTCAGCTCCGGATCGGCGAAGGCCTTGACGACCGCCTCGTTGAGCTTCTGCACGATGGCCGCCGGCGTGCCGACCGGCACCCAGAGCCCGTACCACGACGTGACCTCGAAGCCGGCGAGGCCCGACTCCATCGCCGTCGGGATCTCGGGGAAGGCCGGCGAGCGCTTCGCCGACGTCACGACGATCGGGCGGACGGTGCCGGCGCGGATCTGGCCGGCGGCGCTGCCCAGCGCCTCGAACACCCAGTCAATCTCGCCGGCGACGAGCGCCTGCGTCGCCGGCCCGGTGCCCTTGTAGGGCACGTGCGTGGCGCTGATGCCGGCGGCGGTGTTGAAGAGCTCGCACGAGAGGTGGCGCGACGTGCCGTTGCCGGCCGAGCCGCAGTTGAGCTTGCCCGGGTTGGCCTTGGCCCAGGTGATGAGCTCGGACAAGGTCTTCGCCGGCACGCGGTTGGCGGCCAGGAGCACGTCGGGAAAGATCGCCGCCGTGGTGACCGGGACCAGATCCTTCTGCAGGTCGTAGGGCAGCGTCTTGTACGCGGCAGCGGCCACCGCGCCGTGCACCGAGTACAACAGCACCGTGTAGCCGTCGGCAGGCGCCTTCGCGGCGAGGCCGGCGCCGATCGTGCCGCCGGCGCCGCCGCGGTTGTCGATCAGGACCTGCTGGCCGAGGATCTGCGTCAGCTTCGCGGCGAGGGGCCGCGCCACCGTGTCCGTGCCGCCGCCGGGCGGGAAGGGCACGATCATGCGAACGGGCTTGACGGGCCACTCCTGCGCCTGGACGGGCAGGACGGCGAGCAGGGCGATGGCGAGCAAGGCACGGAACATGGGCGGGGTCTCCTGTCGGCGTCGGACCCGTCGTGTCCGAGCGCTGTACAGGGATTATCCGCGGCGTGCGTGAAGCGACCACCGCGCATGCGCGGCACGCGTTCGATCGTGCGACCGTCGATCCCGGAACGCGCGCTCAGCGGGCAGGCGTGACGCGCCAGACGGTGTTGGACAGGTCGTCGGCGACGATCACCGCGCCCTTCGGGTCCACCGTCACGCCGACCGGTCGGCCCATCGTCTTGCCATCGGCCTGGAACCCGGTGACGAAGTCGACCGGCGGGCCGCTGGGGCGGCTGTTGCGGAAGGGCACGAAGATCACCTTGTAGCCCACGGGCTGTTCGCGGTTCCAGCTGCCGTGCAGGCCCACGAAGGCGCCCTCGGCGAATGGGCCCGCGGCGCCGCCCGGCCGCGCGAAGGCGAGCCCGAGCGGCGCCGAATGGGACTGCAACGCGTAGTCCGGCCGCACGGTGGCCTGGACCTTCTGCGCGTCCTGGGGCTGCACGCGGGTGTCGACGTTGGGGCCCCAGTACGCGTAGGGCCAGCCGTAGAACGCGCCCTCGCGCACCGAGGTCAGGTAGTCCGGGACGAGGTCGGCGCCGAGCTCGTCCCGCTCGTTGACCACCGCCCACAGCTGGCCGCTGCCCGGCTCGAAGGCGAGTGCCGTCGGGTTGCGCAGGCCGGTCGCGAACGGCCGCGAAGCGCCGCTGCCGGCGTCCACCTGCCAGACCATCGCCCGGTTCTCCTCGACCGGCAGGCCACGCTCGGCGATGTTGCTGTTGGAGCCGATGCCCACGTAGAGGAAGCGGCCGGCCGGATCGGCCGCGAGCGCCTTCGTCCAGTGGTGGTTGATCGCCGACGGCAGCCGCGCCACCGTCACAGGCCGCGCCGCGGCGCGGGTCTCGCCGGTCGTGTAGTCGAAGCGCACCAGCGCGCCCTGGTTGGCGACGTAGAGCCGGTTGTCGATGAGGGCCAGGCCGTACGGAGCGTCGAGGTTCTCGGCGTAGACCCAGCGGCCTTCGTAGGTGCCGTCGCCGTCGGCGTCGCGCAGCAAGGTCAGCCGGTCGCCGCCCTTGACCGGCGTGGTCCCCTGCGACTTGATGATCCCGGCGATGAAGTCCTTCGGCGTCAGGACGGGCGCGCTCTTGCCCTTTCCTTCGGCCACCAGGATGTCGCCGTTGGGCAGCACCAGCGTCTGGCGCGGGATCTGCAGATCGGTGGCGATCGCCGCGATCGTCCAGCCCTGCGGCACGGCCGGCCGGCGGCCGCCCCACTGCGCGGGCTCGGCGATCTTCATCTTCGGCAGCAGCCCGCGCTGCGGCGGCGGCAGGTCGGGGTTCTCGCCGTACTGGCCGCTGCCCGGATCGGCGGCGACGACGAGGGTCAGCGTTGCCGCAAGAACCACGGCAGCGGCAACGGCCCCGGCCACTCGAGCGACACCCAGGGTCATGGCGTTCTCGGACGCACGCCCGTCAGGCCGATCACGCTCGCGGCGCCGGCGAGCAGCAGCACGACGATCGACAGCACCAGGCCGCTCGGCATCGCCGCCCACCCGTCCTTGGCGTGGACCAGCGCATTGACGAAGCCGAGCACGAAGCTCGCCAGCAGCAGCAGCAGATAGAGCCCGCTGCGACGACGGCGCGTGGCGCGCGAGCGCAGCACGTCCACTGCGGCCCACAGCAGCGCCAGGCCCGCGAAGACGAGGCCACCGGCGATCAGCCAGGACGCGAAGTTGGTCCACTGCACCTCGTAGCTGCTCGCGTAGGCCCAGTCGCTGAGCAGCGCACCGAGGAACAGCGGAAGCGCCGAAAAGGCAAGGACGGCGTGCATGCCGTGGCGCGGCAAGCGTGGTGCCTGCGTGGGCCGTTGGACGAGGGCAACGGGCATGTCGAAGAAGGCGATCGTTGCGCTTGAGGCTACGACGTCGGGCGGCATGCGGCGGTGCCGACCAGGCCACCGCCCCCCGATCGAATCGCCGCGCCGCTTACTTCGGCAGGACGACGCTGTCGATCACGTGGATGACGCCGTTGTCGGCGACGATGTCCGTCTTGACGACGTTGGCGCCGTCCACCTTCACGCCGCCGGCGGTCGAGACGGTCAGGTCGCTGCCCTGCACGGTCTTCACCTTGCCGGCCTTGACGTCCTTGGCCATGACGCTGCCGGGAACGACGTGATACGTGAGGACGGCGGCGAGCTTCGACTTGTCGGCGAGAAGCGCGTCGAGATCCTTCTTCGGCACCTTGGCGAACGCCGCGTCGGTCGGTGCGAACACCGTGAACGGGCCCTTGCCCTTGAGGGTGTCGACGAGCCCGGCCTTTTCCAGCGCGACGGCGAGCGTCTTGAAGTCGCCGGCGGCCACGGCCGTGTCGACGATGTCCTTGGCCTGGACGGCGCTGGCGGTCAAGGCGATGGCGCCGATGGCGATGAGTTTCTTCATGGGAAGGGTCCTTCAGGGTCGATGGTTGGGGAGATCAGCAGTCACTGGTTTTGTCCTGGACAAAGCAAGTGATGGACGTAGAATAGCCAGCACCGCCAGCAGTGTCAAGCATTTGTCCAGGACAAATTGAAGGAACCTTACTTCGCCATCGCCGCCGTCGAGCGCGACGTCGGCCTGTCCAAGGACGTGCTGCGGGTCTGGGAGCGCCGCTACGGCTTCCCGGCGCCGGACCGGGATGCGCACGGCGAGCGGCTCTATCCCGCCGGTCAGGTGCTCCGCCTGCGCCTCATCAAGCGGCTGATGGACCAGGGGCACCGGCCGGGAAGGCTGATGACCACTCCCGTCGAGGAGCTGGAAGCCCTGGCGGCCGGCTCCGCCGGCGCCCCGCGCGGCGCGGAGGCTGCTGCGGGCTCGGACGAGCTGGACAAGCTGCTGATGCTGGTCCGGCGACACGACGGCACGGGCTATCTGCAGGCGATGCAGCAGCGCTTGGCGCGGCAGGGTCTTCGCTCGTTTGTCCAGGACACCGTGGCGCCCTTGACGGTGCAGGTCGGGTCTGCCTGGGAACAGGGCCGCCTGCAGGTCTTCGAGGAGCATCTCTTCACCGAGCTCACCGGACGCGTCCTTCGCCAGGCGATCGCGGCGGTGCCGGGCGGAAGCGAGCCCAGGGTGCTGCTCACGACCCTGCCCAGGGAACCGCACGGGATGGGGCTGCTCATGGTCGAGGCTGTGCTGTCGCTCGAGGGCGCGCAGTGCATCTCGCTCGGCACGCAGATGCCGCTGCTCGAGATCGCCGATGCGGTGGCCGCCCACCGGGTCGACGTCGTCGCGCTGTCGTTCTCGGCGGCCTTTCCGGCCCGGCAGGTTCCGGCGTTGCTGCAGCAGCTGCGCGGCGCGCTGCCGGCATCGACCGAGCTGTGGGCCGGTGGCGCGGGCGTGCAGAAGCTCGCCGCGCCGGCCGGTGTGACGTGCCTGCCGTCGCTGGACAGCGCCATCGCCGCCGTCGATCGCTGGCGCCAGCAGGCCGCTCCGACCAGCCGGAACGTCGCCTAGGGAGAAGCTTCGAGCGCACGAAGGCGTCGAACGGCAGACCCGACGCCAGGCCACGAGGTGGAAGGCGTCGAGGCGCATGCTGCGGTACGCGGCGTCGCATCATCAGGGCGATGCTCGTCACCGGCCTGGTCATCGAGTAGATGCGGAAGATCGTGTCCTCCTCGAGCCGCGTGCCGCTCGCGAGCGAGGCGTGGCCGAGCACGCAAAGGTGGACGAGCTCGCCTCGCCGCGCCACGAGCATCAGCGCGCCCGGCAGCAGGTCCGGCTCCACGTAGCGCTCGACGAGGAAGCGGTCGATGCGGGCCAGCCGTTCGCCGTCGAAGCCGAGCGCGGCCGGCCGGGCGAGGGGGAGCGTCGCGGTCACGAGAGCGTCACGCCGGCGGTCCGCGTCATTCGATGACCGCGTCGGCTCGAACCAGCAGCGAGCGCGGGACCACGACGCCGATCGCCCTGGCAGTCTTCAGGTTGAGCGTCAGGTAGAAGCGCGTCGCCTGCTCGACCGGTATGTCGGCCGGCTTCGTGCCGTTGACGATGCGCTCGATCAGGGACGGCAGCCGCCTGACGTCGTCGTTGAGCCGGTTGGCGTAAGACATGAGGCAGCCTGCCTCGACCAGGTCCTCGAACGGCACCACCGTCGGCAGCCGGTGCACGATCGTCAGCCGCGCGACACGCACCGCCTCCTGCAGGAAGAACGGCTGGCCGAGGATCAGAAGCGCATCGGGCCGGTCGCGCGCGAGGCTTTCGAAGGCAGCGTCGATGCCGTCGGGCGAGCGGACCTCGACCGGTCGGACCACGATCCCACGGTCGCGCGCGAAGGCGTCGATCTCCGCACGGACATGGACGTGGAACGAGAACGCCGGATTCACGAGCACCGCGACGCGCGTCGGCTTCGGCTCGATTTCGGCGATCAGCTCGAGCTGCTTGAGCTGCAAGGCCGCGCCCAGGCCGCCGAAGCCGGTGAGGTTTCCACCCGGCCGGGCCATGCTGGCGACGAAGCCCGAGCCCACCGGGTCACCGACGTTCAGGAACAGGACGGGGATCCGGTTGGTCGCGTTGCGGGCCGCCGTGGTCGTCGGCGACGCGCCGCTGACGATGATGTCCGGCTCCAGCCGGACCAGCTCCGCGGCCAGTGCAGCCAGCAGCTCGTTGCGGCCTCCCGAGTACCGGCTCACGAGCACGAAGTGGCGGCCTTCGATCCAGCCTCGCTCGCGCATCGCATCGACGAAGACGGCGTGCAGCGGCGTGCCCATGAAGGGAACCGTCGTCAGCCAGCCGATCCGGATTGGCCGGCCCGGCGTCTGTGCCCGGGCAGCGAATCGCGAGGTCAGCAGCCCGCACGCGAAGGCGATCACCAGGCGGCGCCGGCTTGCGACAACCTGAGCGCGCGGCACAGCGTTCCGCCCCGTCGATGACCCGCCGGCGGCCGGGTCGGGCTTCGCAGCGTGCGTCATCGGCGCATGCTAGTCCTGTCGACGCAGGCCGCCGCCCTTACTCGATCACTTCGGTCGCCCGCAGCATGAGCAGGTGCGGGATCGCCACGCCGAGCGTCTTCGCCGTCCGCAGGTTGAGCGTCAGGTCATAGCTGCTGGCCAGCTCGATCGGTATCCGTGCAGGAGCCGTGCCGCGGAGGATGCGATCCACGCAATCCGCGGATCGGCGCGCGATCTCGCTCGGGTTCGCCGCGTAGCTGAGCAGGCCTCCGGACGTCGCGAAAACGCGCACGAACGAGAACGATGCCAGCCGATGCGACACGCAGGTGCTGCTGCTGGGGAGCGAGCACGCCGATGCGAACGGCCCGTTGCGGCTGGGCCAGCAGCAGGCTCGGCAGCCAGGCGCAAGACGCTGCGAGGGCCAGGGCAGCCCTGCGCTTCGGCTCGAGGGCGACACGTCTTGCAGCTCGGTGGCGCATCACGTGCGAGCGACGTCAGAGCTTTCCGCCGCTCGTGCCCGGCGCCTCGGAGCGCGACGTCTCCCCGGCCGGGCCCGTGCCCCAGCTGCTCCCGACCCGGCCCACCATGGGCAGCTTCAGGCCGTTCGGACTGACGCCGAAGTTCAGGCCGAGCACGTTGAGCTCGACGCCGTCGACGGCGCTCACCGCCACGCCGAGCACGCCGCCGAGCGACAGCTGGACGCCGCTGCCGCTCGGTGCCGCACCGACGATGGAGCTGCCGAGATAGTCCTTGCCGATGGCGGTGGCGGGAAGGTCGACTTCCAGCTCCGGCACGGCGCGCGCGATCCAGGCGGTGAAGGTGTTGGAGTTCGGGCCCGGCCACGCGCGGTACTCGGTGCCATAGGGATAGGCGCGAGCGGCCTTGTCGATGCGCTCGATCAGCGCGTCGACGCCGGGGCCGCGCCGGTCGACGTAGAGCTCCGGCAGCGCGCCGAACCAGCGCGCGTCCGGTGGCCGGCTCTGCACCGCGATCGCGCTCGGCGACCAGCGCAGCCGCCAGCCCACGACCTCGTAGACCGTCCACTCCTCCGCGTCGGCCGGCTTGACCGCGACCCAGGTGTGGACGCCGAAGAGCCCCTTGGCGCCGATGGTTCGAGCGCCGTACACCTGGACCACGGCTTCCTTCACCTCGGCAGGATCGGGCGCGAGGCCGGCCGGCTCGCGGCTGGCGGTGCGCCAGTCCGACCGCGTGCTCATGCACGAGGTGACGGTGGTGACGGCGGCGACCATGGCCGCATAGAGGGCGGGTCGGGAAGGGCGGCGCATGGGGGCGACGGGAGCAGGAGGGCGCGAAGGCACCCCGGGAAGGACGATCGTACGTTGGCGCACCCGCGCGCGCATCGCTCGTGCGCCAAGCCCGTCTGCATGCCCGTCCGACCGGCGCACCGGTTTCGGCCGGGGCGGCAGACGATCTCGCTACAGGATTCCCAAGCGCCGGAACACGTCGGCCAGCTTCTCGCCGCGCCGCAGCGCATCGCGGGACCGGTTCTCGCCCGAGACCTTCTCGAGCGCACGGCGCACCACCTCCTCCTCGACCTCGCGCGGCACGACGACCACGCCGTCGACGTCGCCGAACACGAGGTCGCCCGGGCGGACGCTCGCGCCGGCGCACATCACCGGCACGTCGCGCTCGACCATGCGCGCGCGGCCCTTGGTGTCGAGCGGCCCGATGCCGCCGCAGAACACGGGGAAGCGCATCTCGCGGATCTGCGCGACGTCGCGCACCAGGCCGTCGGTGACGCAGCCGGCCGCGCCGCGCGCCACGCTGGCCGTGGAGAGCAGCTCGCCCCACGGCGCGATGCGCTCCGTGGGGCCGTCGCAGGCCAGCACGACGACGTCGCGGGGCCCGAGGTCGTCGACCAGCGCGATCTCCACCTCGTAGGGGTTCTCGCCCGGGGCCGGCGGCGCGTACACCGGCATGTACAGGCCGGTGCGGGCGCGGCCGACGAGCTGCAGCGTGTCGTCGAGCGGGCGCATGAAGGGCTTCATCGCCTGCTGCATCAGGCCCAGGCTGTCGAGCGTGTCGGACAGCACGGCGCTGTTCAGCGCCTGCAGGGCGGTGGTCGGGATCGTCGTCATGGCTTCGGCTCGCGGTGGGGTTCGGTGTTGTGCGTGGGCTTCCGGAGTTTGCAACGACTCCGCCGGGTCGCCGTGGCGCACCGTTCGCGCACACCCTGCGACTGCCGATCGCAAGGCGGTGGGCGTCGGCGGCCGGGCTGCGCACAGTCCGCCCGGTCGAGCGACACGCGTGTGCATCCGCACCGCACCGAGCGCCCGCATCCACCCGAAGGAACCCCCATGAAGTCGACGTCCATCCTCTGCCCGCTCGTGCTGGCCCTCTGCAGCATCGGTGCCGGCTCCGCGCACGCCTACGACGGCCCGGTGCACAAGCAGGTGTTCAGCCTGCCGAGCTACGCCACCGTCAACGGCCAGGCGATCAGGAACGTGCGCATGGGCTACGAGACCTACGGCACCTTGAACGCCGCGCGCGACAACGTGATCCTGGTCAATCACTTCATCACCGGCACCTCGCATGCGGCCGGCAAGTACACGCCGGCCGACGCCACCGCCGGATACTGGGACTCGATCATCGGCGCCGGCAAGCCGATCGACACCGACCGCTACTTCGTCGTCGCCACCGACTCGCTCGTGAACCCCAGCCCGAAGCTGGCGCATGTCGTCACCACCGGCCCGGCCAGCCTGGACCCCGCCACCGGCAAGCCGTACGGCCTGAGCTTTCCGGTCGTCGCGGCGCGCGACACGGTCGAGGTGCAGAAGGCCCTGCTCGACTCGCTCGGCATCCACCGGCTGCACGCGGTCGCGGGCGCCTCGGCCGGGGCCTGGCTGTCGGTCGAGTGGGCATCGGCGTATCCGGATCGCGTGCAGCGCCTGCTGTCGATCGTCGGGCCCGGCGTCGACAGCCCGGCCTACGCGATCGCCAAGATGAGCTCCTGGGGCGCGGCCGTGACGCTCGATCCGAAGTGGGCCGGCGGCGACTACTACGGCAAGGAAGAGCCGCTCGAGGGCCTGAAGCAGTCGATCCGCCAGGTGACCTTCGACGCGCTGAGCTTCGCCTGGGCCGACACGGCCTTCGGGCAGAAGTGGGCCGACCCGGCGCGCAACCCGGCCGGCGCCTTCCAGCACCAGTTCGCCGTCGACGCGACGCTCGCCAGGATCGGCGAGGCGCGCGCCCGGCAGATGGATGCGAACAACTGGCTCTACACGCTGAAGTCGCTGCAGCTGTCGACGGTGCAGCCGGCGCGCATCAAGTCCCCGTCGCTCTTCGTGGGCATCAGCTCCGACCTGATCTTCCCGCCGGCGCTGTCGCGCCGCGCCGCCGAGACCCTGACGGCGCAGGGAACGCCGGCCGAGTTCGTCGAGCTGGACCTGCCAGGCGGCCACGCCGATGCCCTGGGTGCGAGCGTCGCCGCGGCCGGGCCGGCGATCCGTGCCTTCCTGGCCAAGTAGGCTGCGCCGCTACATCGGCCGGAACAGATGGCCGAAGGCGCGGCTCACCTTGATCGGCCGCGCCAGGCCCTGCAGCTTCAGGTGGTAGTGGCCGACGTCGTCGCGCGTGGCGCTCTCGATGCGGCTGCCGTTGACCATCGTGTTGCGATGCACCTGGATGAAGTCGGTCGCGTCGATGCGCGTCATCAGCTCGCGCAGGCTCATCCGCACCAGCGCCTCGCCGCCGGCTGTGACGACGTTGACGTACTTGTCGGTCGCCTCGAAGCAGAGCACGTCGGTCACCGCGATCATGCGCACCGTGTTGCCGACGCCGGCCCGGATCACCTTGATGCGCGGTCCTGGCGCGGCCGGAGCCAGGCCTTGCACCCGCTCGACCAGCGCCGCACGCTCGTCGGTGCCGGGCGCCGCCGCGCGCACGGCGAGCGCCTCGCGCAGGCGCGCCGCGCAACGCGCCAGGCGCTCGGGGGTGACCGGCTTCAGCACGTAGTCGACGGCGGCGTGCTCGAAGGCCTGCACGGCGAACTCGTCGTGGGCGGTGACGAACACGAGCAGCGGCACGGCGCGTCCCTCCGGCCATTCGTCGGCGACCTGCGCCGCGACGGCGAGGCCGGACGGGCCAGGCATCCTGATGTCGAGGAATAGGACGTCGGGCAACTGCCGCAGGGCCAGCTCGGTCGCGGCGATTCCGTCCTCCGCGACCGGCAGCAACTGCAGCTCCGGCCAGACGTCGCCGAGCAGGCGCTGCAGCGTCCGCGCGAGCACCGGCTCGTCCTCGGCGATCAAGGCGCGGACCGGGGCGGTCATGAGGGGATGCAGACGACGGCGCGCGCGCCGCCGCCGGGTTCGGCGCTCAGGGTCAGGCGGGCGCGCGGGCCATAGGCGCGCGCCAGCCGCTCGCGCACGTGCTGCAGGCCGTAGCCGCGCTCGGGCGCTGCCGCGGCATCGAGGCCGCCGCCGGTGTCGCTCACGGCGATCTCGACGTCGTCGCCGACTCGCCGCGCCCTGACGACGAGCCGTCCGGCGCCGACCCGCGGCTCGAGGCCGTGCCGGATCGCGTTCTCGACCAGCGGCTGGAGCAGCATCGCCGGCAGCGCGGTCTGCTGCACCTCCTTCGGCAGGTCGAGCTCGTAGCTCAGGCGCGCGCCCATGCGCAGCCGCATGATGTCGAGGTAGGCGCGCAGCTGCGCGAACTCGGCATGCAAGGTGCTCGAGTCGGTGCGCGACGCCGCGAGCACGCCGCGCAGGTAGGCGATCAGCTGGTCGGTCATCGGCAGCGCCTGCGGCGAGCCTTCGTCGATGAGCGACCGCAGGTTGGCCAGCGTGTTGAACAGCATGTGCGGCTCGAGCTGCGCGCGCAGGAGGCGGAGCTCCGTCTGCGCCGCCAGCGCCTGCGCCTGGGCGTGCTCGGCACGCTCGTGGGCGAGCCGGTCGCGGCCGCTGAAGTACAGGAAGCCCAGCGCGGCGCTGATCAGCGTGAAGAGGATCGGCACCATCCGATCGCGCCCGCTGCCGAGCACGGCCACCGGCTCGCCGAGGAGGGTGAAGGCGACGATGTGGCCGAGCACGTAGCCCAGCGGCACCGCCGGCAGCCACGCCAGGACGAGCAGCCAGGGCCGGGACAGGCGTTGCGGCCCGAGCCGGCGCGTCAGCAGCGTCGCGATCGCCACCATGGCGATGCCGACGCACTCGACGATCAGCAGCAGGCGGCCGAAGCCGCCCAGGCCCGGCATCGCCGACGCCAGCAGCGCCGCCGCCACGGCCCAGAAGAGCGCGCTCAGCGCCAGCAGCTGCAGCAGGGAACGCCAGGGCAGGCGCAAGCGGTCAAGGGGGGGCGGGGACACCGTGGGATGGAGGCGAGTCGGGATGTGCGGGCGTCCGACTGTAGGCGCCAGAGGAACACGCGTCGGGGAAGCGTCGGACAATGCAGCCGCTCGCTGCCGCACGACAGACGAGCTCCCGCAGCGAGCGACCGGCAGCGGCAGCCCGCCGTGCTTCACAAGGAACCGCATGACCATCGAAACGCAGGACGACGTCGACGCACTCCAGCGGATCGGCCGCATCGTCTCGCTCGTCCTGCAGCGGATGCTCGACGCCGCCGAGCCCGGCATGACCACGCGCGATCTCGACCGCCTCGGCGAGCGGCTGCTGCAGGAGCACGGCGCACGGTCGGCGCCCCGACTCGCCTATGACTTCCCGGGCGCGACGTGCATCAGCATCAACGAGCAGGCGGCGCACGGAGTCCCCGGCGACCGCGTCATCCGGCCCGGAGACGTCCTGAACGTCGATGTCTCGGCCGAGCTCGACGGGTACTTCGCCGATACGGGCGGAACCGTCGTCGTGCCTCCGACCACGCCGCAGAAGACCCGCCTTTGCCACGCGGCGCGCACGGCGCTCGCCGAAGCGATGAAGGGCGCCAGGGCGGGCCGGCCGGTCAACGGCATCGGTGCGGCGATCGAGCGCACGGCGAAGGCCTACGGCTTCAAGGTCATCGAGAACCTCGGCAGCCACGGCGTCGGCCGCGCGCTGCACGAGGAGCCGGCCCATATTGCCGGCACCTTCGACGCTGCCGACAAGCGCACCCTGCAGGAAGGCATGGTCATCACCATCGAACCGTTCCTGTCGACCCGGAGCCGGACCGTCGCCGAGACATCCGACGGCTGGAC
>JAESGR010000377.1_pt1 | contig 40379 bp, 37 predicted proteins | sample 9269771 | NCBI WGS metagenome assembly JAESGR01 (sample SAMN15739572, study PRJNA653492) | algae metagenome | isolation source: Chroococcus sp. CMT-3BRIN-NPC107 and co-occurring heterotrophs from well... | place: USA: Clark Mountains Wilderness, California | collected 2010-04-18 | reverse complement strand
CGATCAACCGCTACATCGCCGAGCACAACAGCAGCCCGCGCCCCTTCGTCTGGACCAAATCCGCCAAGGCCATCCTCGCAAGGGTCCGCCGAAACCCTGAACCTTCCGAATGAGTCACTGCACTAGATGCACTTCTGTTTGTGTTCTTCGGATTGGTCGTACTGATGACGTGTGTCGTCTGGATCTTCCAGCGAGCAACCTTGGTGCCCGGTGGCATCCCTAGCGGTCTTGATCCCATCATGGGCAAGCGGGATCCGGTCGCAATCCACGATACCTATGGACCTTACATTCCGATGCCGAGCGACCGGAAAACCAGGGAGGAGATGGTGGCATGGATGATAACGGAGCTACCGAAGCTCACGACGGACTCGACACGGAATGAGTGGTGAATGGGGTTGTCCTGTCACAACCCTGTCACACCAAACTAGCGCGCGTGTGACGATCAAGCCCGCGCCAGCCCTTGAACTTGAACCAAGCTGCCCATAGTATGCCTCCTGTAACAGCTTGGTTCTATGAGGTTTTTAGGGTTCAGTCCGATCATGTATGGATCACGCGTCCATATGCATCGAGCACGCTTTCGTGCATCATCTCGGACAGGGTCGGGTGCGGGAAGACCGTGTGCATCAGGTCCTCCTCCGTGGTCTCGAGCTGCATGGCGACCACGTAGCCTTGGATCAGCTCCGTGACCTCCGCGCCCACCATGTGGGCGCCGAGGAGCTGGCCCGTCTTCCTGTCGAAAATCGTCTTGACGAGCCCCTCGGGCTCGCCGAGCGCGATCGCCTTGCCGTTGCCGGCGAACGGGAAGCGGCCGACGCGCACGTCGAAGCCCTGCTCCTTGGCCTTCGCCTCGGTGAGGCCGACGGATGCGATCTGCGGGTGGCAATAGGTGCAGCCCGGGATCTTGGCCTTGTCCATGGGGTGGGTGTGCAGGCCCTTGATGGTCTCGACGCAGATCACGCCCTCGTGCTCGGCCTTGTGGGCGAGCATGGGCGGACCGGCGACGTCGCCGATGGCGTAGATGCCGGGGACGTTGGTGCGGCCCATTCCGTCCGTGACCACGATGCCGCGCTCGAGCTTCACGCCGAGCTTCTCCAGCCCGAGCCCTTCGACGTGGGCGACCACGCCCACCGCCGAGATCAGCCGCTCCGCGGTGAGTTTCTGCACTCCGCCCTTGCCGTCGTCCACCGCGGCGGTGATCGAATCCGCGCCTTTCTCGACCGCCGTCACCTTGGTGCCGGTCATGATCTTGATGCCCTGCTTCTCGAAGCGCTTGCGGGCATGCGCCGCGATCTCGGCGTCCTCCACGGGCAGGATCTGCGGCATGACCTCGATCACGGTCACCTCCGCGCCCATGGTGCGGTAGAACGAGGCGAATTCCATGCCGATCGCGCCCGAGCCCATGACGAGGAGGGATTTGGGCATCCGCTCCGGCACCATGGCCTCGTAGTAAGTCCAGATGAGCTTCTTGTCGGGCTCGATGCCCGGCAGCGCCCGCGGCCGCGCGCCGGTCGCCACGATGATGTGCTTGGCCGAGTAGGAGCCCGGCCCGAGCGCGCCCTTCGGAGCCTCGGCGCGCTTCGATTCCTTCACGCTGACCTTGCCGGGCGCGTCGATCGCGGCCTCGCCGAAGATCACGTCGACCTTGTTCTTCTTGAGCAGCATGCCGACGCCGCCGTTGAGCCGCGCCGAGACGCCGCGCGAGCGCTTCACCACCGCGGCCGCGTCGAAGCTCGCCCCCTGGACCGAGAGTCCGTAATCGCCCGCGTGCTGCATGTAGTGGTAGATCTCGGCCGAGCGCAGGAGGGCCTTGGTCGGGATGCAGCCCCAGTTGAGGCAGATCCCGCCGAGATGCTCCCGGTCCACGACCGCGGTCTTGAACCCGAGCTGCGCCGCCCGGATCGCCGCGACGTAGCCGCCGGGACCGGCGCCGATGACGATGATGTCGTAGCTAGACATATCAACTGCCCTTCAGTTGAGGCCAAGACGAGCCTTGATCTCGCGGATGTTCGTGCGCTCCCGAGGGAGAACGAAGGGGACTTCGCTCTTCCGACTTAAACCGAAAACATCGCCCTCTGCGCTGTCCTGGATAAGGCGTGCGCGCGTATCGGCGGGTGAGCATTCCTTACCTGTGTTGCGACGCGACCACGCATTTACTGTGCCGGGGCCATATTGGAAGCAGAGGTTCACCCAAGTTTCGAACAGGAACGAACCAGGCTCGAACGTCCACTTTCCCGGGAGAACAAACTGGTTCCCCGGGAACCAGAGGTAGACCATGCCGTCAGGTGCCATATAGGCGACCTGCGAACCGAAGTTCGATGCGGAGATCACCCGCGTCTTGCCGACAAAGATGGACTTGGCCTCCTCGAGCGACATCGTCCACGGAGCGACCTCGAAGGTTGAGCTCGCCCGATCAGCCGCCGTCGACCTTTCACTCGCGGCCCCGGAACCACCGCTGGAGGTCGTCGTGCATCCCGCCAGGACGACGGCTCCGCACAGCATTGCAGCGGCGGCCGCAGGATTGATCGATCGCCGATCGATTGTATTCCTTGCTCTCCCTTGTGACATACCCGGCTCCCAAGACCTCAAGTACTGACTGGCGGGAATGCCTTAGGTTGCTCACCGGCGTTCGGATAGCACAACTTTTGGAGGTCCCCGTTGTTGGGCCCTGCATCCCAGATAGGCAGATTCGGCTCGCCCTCACCTCGGATCAGGACTTGCAAAGGTTCGGGCAACGACCCCGCTCTTAAACCAGCAGCCCCATCGGGTTCTCGATCAGCTCTTTCACGGCCCCGATGAGCTGGGCGCCGAGAGCCCCGTCGACCGCGCGGTGGTCGCAGGAGAGGGTGATGCTCATCACCGTCGCGACCTTCAGCTCGCCGTTCTTGACCACCGGCCGCTTGTCGCCCGCGCCGACCGCGAGGATCGTGGAATGCGGCGGGTTGATCACGGCGGTGAAGTCCTTGATCCCGAACATGCCGAGGTTCGACACCGCCGTGGTGCCGCCCTGGTATTCCTCGGGCTTGAGCTTGCGGTTCTTGGCCCGGGCCGCGAAGTCCTTCATCTGGTTCGCGATGGTCGAGACCGTCTTGGTGTCGGCGGCGCGGATGATCGGGGTGATGAGGCCGTTGCCGGGCAAAGCGACCGCCACGCCGACGTCGGCGTGCTTGTGCTTGAGCATCGCGCCCTCGGTCCAGGTCACGTTGGCGTCGGGCACGCGCACCAGCGCCATGGCGAGCGCCTTGATGACGAGGTCGTTGACCGAGACCTTCCAGGCGGGCTTGCCCTCCTTGTCCTTCGGCGCCGAGCCGTTGACCTGCTCGCGCAGGGCCAGGAGCGCGTCGATCTCGCAATCCATGGTGAGGTAGAATTGCGGGACGGTCTGGCGCGCTTCCGTGAGGCGGCGGGCGATGACCTTGCGCATGGAATCGTGCGGGATCTCCTCGTAGGAGCCCGGCTCGAACAGCTTCTTGATCTGCTCGTCGCTCTGGCCCGTGGGCGCGGCGGGCTTCGGCGCGGGCGCCGCCGGAGCGGCTGCCGCCGGAGCGGGAGCCGGGGCAGCGGGTGCCGCCTTGGCGCCGCCGCCCTGCTGGGCCTGGCGCACGTCGCGCTCGACGACGCGGCCGTGCGGGCCGGAGCCCTGGATGCGGCCGAGGTCGAGCCCGGCCTCCTTGGCGAGGCGCTTGGCGAGCGGCGACGCGAAGACGCGGCCTCCGGCCCCGTTCGGCTGCGCGGACGCGCCGGAGCCTTGCGCGGGGCCCTGCGGCGCCGCATCGACGCGGGCATAGGCGATGTGGCCCGCGTCACCCCCGGCGGTCGCGGTGTTGGCCTGGGGCATGGTGCCCGTCGTGCCGCCGCCCTGAGCCGCGGGAGCCGGCGCGGCAGCCGCGCCCCCTCCCCCGCCGGGGGCCTGCACGCTCTTCGGGTCCTCGCCCTCGCCGGCGATGAGCGCGATGAGCTGGTTCACCGGCACGTCCGCGGTGCCCTCGGGCACGACGATCTTGGCGAGGACGCCCTCGTCCACCGCCTCGACCTCCATGGTGGCCTTGTCGGTCTCGATCTCGGCGATCACATCGCCGGACTTGATCCGGTCGCCCTCTTTCTTGAGCCACTTGGCGAGGTTGCCCTTCTCCATGGTGGGGGACAGGGCGGGCATCAGGATGGTGATGGGCATGGGCGTGATCCTGATCGAGGGATTATGAGGATGGCTGCGGGGCGCGGCGGGATCTAGTTGACGGCGGAGGTGGAGCCCGGGTCGGTCGGGTCCTCGAACTCGGCGCGGAAGCCTGCGGCGATGGCCTCGAGCGCCTGCTCCTCGGAGATGTCGGTCTCGAGAGCGTAGATCCGCGCCGCGTGGCGGGCGAGATCGACGAACAGCACGCCCCAGGTGAACGGGTCCTCGAAGGAGCGGCGGAGCGCGACGCTCACCGCCCCGTCGACCACGGAGGCGCGCAGGATCTCGACGCCGCCCTTGTCGAGAACATCGGGCGGGAGGGCGAGGGCTTCGAACTTGGGTGTGTCGCTCATCGGCTCATCGATCGCTTGGGATTGGAGCCGGCCCGCGGGCCGGCGCCTGGCTGGAGTGGCTCGACTCAGCGGTAGAGCACGGCCTTCGCGGCCTGGACGACCTCGGCGACGTTCGGGAGCGCGAGCTTCTCGAGGTTCGCCGCATAGGGCATCGGCACGTCCTTGCCGGTCACGCGGGCGACGGGCGCGTCGAGGTAGTCGAACGCCTCCTCCATGATCTTGGTGGCGATCTCGGCGGTGACGCCCGATTGCGGGAAGCCCTCCTCGACCGCGACGCAGCGCCCGGTCTTCATGACCGAGGCCACGACGGTGTCGACGTCCATCGGGCGGATGGTGCGCAGGTCGACGACCTCCGCGTCGATTCCTTCCTTCTCAAGTTCCTGCGCGGCCTTGAGCGCATAGGTCATGCCGATCCCGAACGAGACGATGGTGACGTCCTTGCCGGAGCGGTGGATCCGCGCCTTGCCGATCGGCACCGTGAAGTCGTCGAGCTTCGGCACCGGGAACGACTGTCCGTAGAGGATCTCGTTCTCGAGGAAAATCACCGGGTTGGGATCGCGGATCGCGCTCTTCAACAGGCCCTTCGCGTCCGAGGCCGTGTAGGGCATGATCACCTTGAGGCCGGGCACGTTGGAATACCACGCCGCGTAGTCGTGGCTGTGCTGGGCGCCGACGCGCGCCGCAGCACCGTTCGGCCCGCGGAACACGATCGGGGCGCCGAGCTGGCCGCCCGACATGTAGAGCGTCTTCGCCGCCGAGTTGATGATGTGGTCGATCGCCTGCATGGCGAAGTTGAAGGTCATGAACTCGACGATCGGCCGCAAGCCCACGAAGGCCGCGCCGACGCCGATGCCGGCGAAGCCGTGCTCGGTGATCGGGGTGTCGACCACGCGCCTGGCGCCGAACTCCTGCAGCAGTCCCTGCGTGACCTTGTAGGCGCCCTGGTACTCCGCGACCTCCTCGCCCATGACGAACACGTTCTCGTCCCGGCGCATCTCCTCGGCCATGGCGTCGCGCAGGGCCTCGCGGACGGTCATGTTGACCATCTCGGTCCCTTCCGGGATCTCCGCCATCGCGTCGTGGCCCGTGCGGCTCGTGATCACCGAAGGAGCCGCCGGAGACGCGATGCCGGCCTCGCCCGGGCGCGCGTTCGGCGCCGGCCGGTCCGTCATTCCTTCCGCCTGCATGTCGGGCGTCGGGGCGGCTTGCGGCGCGCTCGGGCCGGGCGCCGGAGGCGGCTCGCCCGCGCCTTGCGCCGGACTGCGCGAGGCCGCGGCCGACACGTCCTCGCCCTCGCCGGCCAGCACCGCGATCGGGGTGTTGACCGCCACGTTGTCGGTGTCGTCCGGCACGAGGATCTTGGCCAGGATCCCCTCGTCGATCGCCTCCACCTCCATGGTGGCCTTGTCGGTCTCGATCTCGGCGAGGACGTCGCCGGGCTTCACCCGGTCGCCCTCCTTCTTCAGCCATTTGGCCAGCTTGCCCTGCTCCATGGTGGGCGAAAGGGCGGGCATGAGAATGTCGATCGCCATGGGTGACTCGTCGGTTGTCGTTGCGGCGAGAAAAGGCGCCGGGGACCGGCGCCGGCGCGTCAGAGCAGGATGTCGGTGTAGAGCTCGCTGACGTCGGGCTCGGGATCGTGGGTGGCGAATTCCGCCGCCTCGTTGACGACCTCGCGCACGCGGCCGTCGATCACCTTGAGCTCGTCCTCCGAGAGTTTCCAGCTCTCGAGGAGGCGCCGGCGCACCTGCTCGATCGGGTCGTGCTCCTCGCGCATGCGGGCGACCTCGTCCTTGGTGCGGTACTTCGCGGGGTCCGACATGGAATGGCCGCGATAGCGGTAGGTCTGCATCTCGAGGATGTAGGGTCCCTTGCCGGAGCGCGCGTGCTCGACGGCGCGCTGGGCCGCCGCGTAGACCGCGCGCACGTCCATGCCGTCGACCTGCTCGCCCGGGATTCCGAACGACACGCCGCGCTTCGAGAAGTCGGTCTGGGCCGAAGCGCGCGACACCGCGGTGCCCATGGCGTAGCGGTTGTTCTCGATGACGTAGACCACGGGGAGCTTCCAGAGCTCCGCCATGTTGAAGCTCTCGTAGACCTGGCCCTGGTTCGCCGCGCCGTCGCCGAAATAGGTCAGGCTGACGTTGCCGTTGTTGCGGTACTTGTCCGCGAAGGCGAGGCCGGTGCCGAGCGACACCTGCGCGCCCACGATGCCGTGGCCGCCGTAGAAGTGCTTCTCCTTCGAGAACATGTGCATGGAGCCGCCCTTGCCCTTCGACAAGCCGCCGCGGCGTCCGGTGAGCTCCGCCATCACGCCTTTGGGGTCCATGCCGCAGGCGAGCATGTGGCCGTGGTCGCGGTAGCCCGTGATGACCTGGTCGCCCTCCCGCGTCGCCATCTGCATGCCGACGACCACCGCCTCCTGCCCGATATAGAGGTGGCAGAAGCCGCCGATCAGGCCCATGCCGTACATCTGGCCGGCCTTCTCCTCGAAGCGGCGGATCAGGAGCATCTCGTTGTAGGCCGAGAGGTCCTGGTCCTTCGAGAATTGCGGCGAGTTGGGAGCGGGGGCGGCTTTCTTGGACGAGGTCTTGAGCGCGCCGGACGCGGCGCGGCCCACCTTGCGGGCTGCAACAGCCATCGGGTCCTCCGAGGAGCGTTTCCTGGGGCAAGATGTAGCGCAGGGTTCTCGGGAAAGCGAGGGGGCGGCGCCCGCGTGCGGCGCATGTCAGGCCAAGCTTAAGCGCTTGGCGTTGCGGCGGGAATCGCGATCAACTCAAAACGAGTTAAATCAAGAAATCGTATCCCGCACCGCAACAGGCGCCGAGCCCGCGTCAGGGACCCGTCATGATCACGAGGTCGTTGCGGTGGACGCGGCCGAGCATGACGCGGGCCCGCTCCTCGAGGAGGTCGCGGTCGATCTGGTCGGCGCGCAGGAGCGCGATGCGGCGCTCCCATTCCTTGCGCTCGGTCTGGACCTCTTCGAGCTCCGCGAAGGTTTCGCGCGATTGCTGCTTGAAGCGCATCTTGGCTTCCAGTCCGTGCTTGCCGGAATGGGCATGGTGCACGAAGTAGCCGACGAGCGCCGCCGCGAGCGCGTAGAGCGCCAGCGGGATGAGGAAGCGACGGGCATTGCGGCGGACGACCATGGCCCACCGATACCCCGCCCATGGTTAAGGACGCGTTGCCTCCGCGGGCGGGCGGCGGAAGATCCGGTTCCCGAAGGCGGCCAGCATCAGGCCCGAGACGATGAGCCCGACGCCGAGCGTCTGCAGCGGTCCCGGCCATTCGCCGAGGATCGGGATCGCCGAGAGCGTGCCGACGACCGGGATCAGCGGCGGGAAGCGCTGCGCCGTCGCGGCGCCGAGCACGCGCACCGCCGTGCCCCAGAGCCACAGGGCCAGCACGATGTTGAGCACGCCCTGGAGCAGCGCGTGGAAGGCCACGAAGCCCGGGTCGACCGCGAAGATCCGCGGCTCCATGAAGGCGGCGTAGACTGGCAGGTAGGCGAGCGAGAGCACCGCCACCACGGCGGTGCCCACCATGGGGGCGACGCGCCAGCGCTGGAGCATCAGCGGGTAGAGGCCCCAGAGCGAGCCCGCCATCAGGAAGAGCAGGTCTCCTTGCAGCATCCCGGGCGAGCCCGAGGTCGTGCCCGCGATGCCGATGCAGGCGAGGCCGATGATCGTGATCGCGATGCCGACGACGGCGATGCGGGTCGGCACGGCGTTGAAGAGGAGGATGCTGCCGACCGCCCCGATCACCGTGACCATGCCGGGCTGGATCGAGGCCCCGTGGGCGGCCGGCGCGAGCCTGAGGCCGGTGTTCATGAGCAGCACCATGGGGACGCCGCTCATGCAGGCGAGCAGGAAACCCCTTCCCCAGCCGAGCCCGGCGCAGTCCCGCCACCCCTGGCGCAGGAAGTAGGGCAGGAGGATCAGCCCGGCGGTGCCGAAGCGCAGCACCGTGATGTCGTGCGGCGTCAGCCCGTTCTGGGTCGCGTGGCGGCTCAGGGGAAACGTGGCGCCGTAGATCGCCACGGCGCCCAGCATGGCCACGATCGCGAGGCGCGGTCCCATCATGGCGTTGCCCTCCGGCACCTGCCGCCATGAGGCCCGTCCGCCCGAGCCCTCGCGCGCGTCTCCCTCCGCGACCGGAGGGAGCGCAACCTCACCGCAGCGCCTTCAGGGCCGCGCGGCCGGCGTAGCGCCCCTGCGATCCGAGCTGCTCCTCGATGCGGATGAGCTGGTTGTACTTGGCGAGCCGGTCGGAGCGGGCGAGCGAGCCGGTCTTGATCTGCCCGCAATTGGTCGCGACCGCGAGGTCGGCGATGGTGGAATCCTCGGTCTCGCCCGAGCGGTGGGACATGACGGCCGTGTAGCCGGCGCGGTGGGCCATGTCGACGGCGGCCAGCGTCTCGGTCAGCGAACCGATCTGGTTCACCTTGACGAGGATGGAATTGCCGACGCCCTTGGCGATGCCCTCGGAGAGCCGCGTCACGTTGGTGACGAAGAGATCGTCGCCGACGAGCTGGCATTTCGTGCCGACGAGGTCGGTCAGCGCCTTCCAGCCCTCCCAGTCGTCTTCCGCCATGCCGTCCTCGATCGAGACGACCGGGTAGGACGATACGAGGCCGGCGAGGTACTCGGCCTGCTCCTGCGGAGAGCGCTTTTTTCCTTCGCCTTCATAGTCGTAGGCGCCGTTCTTGAAGAACTCGGTCGCGGCGCAGTCGAGCCCGATCATGATGTCGCCGCCGGCCTTGTAGCCTGCGCTACCGATCGACTCCATGATGAAGTCGAGCGCGGCCTCGGCGCTCGGCAGGTTCGGGGCGAAGCCGCCCTCGTCGCCCACATTGGTGTTGTGGCCCGCCTTCTTGAGGGCGCCCTTCAGGGTGTGGAACACTTCGGCGCCCATGCGCACGGCTTCGGCGACCGAGGGCGCGCCGACGGGCAGGATCATGAATTCCTGGAAGTCGATCGGGTTGTCGGCATGCGCTCCGCCGTTGATGATGTTCATCATCGGCACCGGGAGCACGCGGGCCTGGGTGCCGCCGACATAGCGGTAGAGCGGGAGGCCGGAGGCTTCCGCGGCCGCCTTGGCGACGGCAAGCGAGACGCCGAGGATCGCGTTGGCGCCGAGGCGCTTCTTGTTCGGCGTGCCGTCGAGCTCGATCATCGCCTCGTCGATGGCGGTCTGGTCCTCGGCCTCCATGCCCCCGATGGCGTCGAGGATCTCGCCGTTCACCGCCGCGACCGCCTTGGTGACGCCCTTGCCGAGGAAGCGGGACTTGTCGCCGTCCCGGAGCTCGACCGCCTCGTGCGCCCCCGTCGAGGCCCCGGAGGGCACCGCGGCGCGGCCGAGCGAGCCGTCCTCCAGAACCACGTCGACCTCCACGGTCGGATTGCCTCGGCTGTCGAAGATCTGGCGGGCGACGATGTCGACGATCGCGGTCATGGGAGCTCCTGGATGAGCGGCCAACGGACGGCCGGGTGCGGCCATGGGGATAGGCGCGGCTTATTGACCGAAACCGTGGAGCGGGCAAGGAGAGCCGCCATATCGAATCCGCTCCTCCTCCAGAAGACGGCGCGCCGGCCCGGCGCCCCTGCGCCGCATGCGAAGGCAGACCACCCGTGACCGACCTCCCCCTCCAGCTCGGCCAGTCGAGCATCGTTCCGACCTCCCCCGAAGAGGCCCGGCTCGACCGGGTGCCGAACCCGCATCCCGACACCGACTACCTCGCCCGCTTCACTGCGCCCGAGTTCACCTCGCTCTGCCCGGTGACCGGACAGCCGGACTTCGCGATCCTCGTGATCGACTACGTACCGGACCGGTGGCTCGTCGAGTCGAAGTCGCTCAAGCTCTACCTGCACAGCTTCCGCAACGAGGGCGCCTTCCACGAGGATTGCACGGTCAAGATCGGCAAGCGCCTCGCGGAGCTTCTGGAGCCGCGATTCCTGCGCATCGGCGGCTACTGGTATCCCCGCGGCGGCATCCCGATCGACGTGTTCTGGCAGACCGGCGAGGCGCCCAAGACCCTGTGGCTGCCCGACCAGGGCGTCGCGCCCTACCGACCGCGGGGCTGATCCCCATCCGAACGGTCGCGGTCACCTGGTCCGATTGGCCGTGCGGCCGATCACCTGCGCCGCTGCGATTCGTGTCTAATGAGCCTTCTTGACCGTGCGGCCGATCACCTGCGCGGCCACAAGGCCGACCGTGAGGATAAGAGCGGCGGCAAGCAGCAGCGACGGGAGCTGACCCAGGGTGCGCAGCCCGAGCCCGATCGCGACGACGCCGAGCGACTGGCCGACGAAGAACGAGAAGGCGTGCAGCGCGACCGCCGAGGCGCGCGCATGCGGCGCCACTTCGGTGACCTGGGTCTGAAACGCGTTGTGGAGCAGGTAGAAGCCGAAGCCGAGCACCACCATCGCGGCGGCGTCCCAGGTCCAGTGGCCTGCAAACCCCACGACGATGAGGGCGGCGGCCCCGAGGATTCCGCCGAGCGCCAGCATGCGCCTCAGACCGAGGTTGCGCAGCATCCAGGCGACGAGCGCCGAGTACGCCAGTCCCCCGATCGCGAAGCCCGCGAGCGCCAGCCCCGCCTCGGCCGGTCCGCCCCCGCCGCGCGACTCGAGCAGCGGCGCGACATAGGGAAAGACCCCGAACACCGCGACGGCCTCGCCGAACACGAGGAGGAAGAGCGCCCGGGCCCGCGGGTCGGCGAGGATGCCGCGATAGCGCTCGGCCGCAACGGATAGGTCGAAGGCGCCGGCCTCCGTACGTCCGCGGAAGCCCATGAGCGTGGCGGCCAGCGACGCCGCCGTGATCACCATCGAGAGCGCCACGACCCCGCGCCAGCCGATCCCGGCGGCCAGGAATCCGGCGAGGCTCGACCCCGCGAGCTGGCCCGTGATGATCGCGACCACGAAGCGGCTGATCGCGACCTGGCGCACCGCCATGGGCACCCGGTCGCCCAGCAGCGCCAGCGACAGCGGGATCACCCCGCCCGCCGCCGCGCCCGAGACCACGCGCAGGACGAAGAGCGTCCCGGTATCCGGCGCCGCCGCGGAGGCCGCGAGCGAGAGCGCCAGGACCAGGAGACAGGCCTTCATGACCCGCTCCTTGCCGAGCGCGTCGCCGACCGGCCCGAGGATCGGCTGGATGAAGGCGTAGGGCAGCGTGAAGGCGGCGGAGAGCAGCGCGACGGTCTCGACGCTGGACGAGAGATCGCGCGCCACGACGCCGACGAGCGGCTCGAGGGCGCGGGACGAGAAGGTGCTCGCGAAACCGCCGGTCGCCAGGATCAGGATCAGCCTGCGGGAGGAACCCTCGGCCGTCATCCCCTGCCTCAGCCCTGCGCCTTTGCGAGGGCGTCGAAGGCCTTGAGCTGCACGAGCAGCGCTTCCATCTCGGCGAGCGGCACCATGTTGGGGCCGTCGGACGGCGCCCCGTCCGGGTCCTGGTGGGTCTCGATGAACACGCCCGCAACCCCGACCGCCACCGCGGCGCGGGCGAGCACCGGCACGAACTCGCGCTGGCCGCCCGAGGTCGCGCCCTGCCCGCCCGGCTGCTGCACCGAGTGCGTGGCGTCGAAGATCACCGGCGCGCCCGTGGTCGCGGCCATGATGGGGAGCGAGCGCATGTCGGAGACGAGCGTGTTGTAGCCGAACGAGGCGCCGCGCTCGGTCACCATCACGTTGGGATTGCCGGCGCCCGTCACCTTGGCGGCGACGTTCGCCATGTCCCAGGGCGCCAGGAACTGGCCTTTCTTGACGTTGACGACACGGCCTGTCCGCGCGGCCGCAACGAGAAGGTCGGTCTGGCGGCACAGGAAGGCCGGGATCTGGAGCACGTCCACGATCTCGGCCACGGGGGCGCATTGCTCGATCTCGTGCACGTCGGTGACGACGGGCAGGCCGAGCCGCTCCTTGACCTCCGCGAAGACGGCAAGGGCCCGGTCGAGCCCGATGCCGCGGGCGCTGCCCGCCGAGGTGCGGTTCGCCTTGTCGAAGGAGGACTTGTAGACGAGGCCGATGCCGACGCGCTCCGCGATCTCCTTCAGGGCGGAAGCCGTCTCGAGCGCGTGCTCGCGGCTCTCCATGGCGCAGGGGCCGGCGATGAGCGCCAGCGGCAGGCGGTTGCCGAAGCGGACGGAGCCGAGATCGATGGTGGCGGAAGCCTGTGTGCTCATGCGCCCCACCTAACGCGCCCGGCCCGGAACGGAAAGCCGCGCCGGCTCTAGTATGTCATCGCGGAGGCGTTGAGGATCCCGGCAGCGAGCGAGGCGGCGCCAAGGAACAGGGCGGCCGCCATCTCGCCCGCGGCGATGCGCTGCGACAGGTCGGGCAGCACGATCCGCACGAGCCAATAGGCGAAAATCTGGACCACGAGCGCCACGAGGCCCCAGACCACGCAATCGGAGAGGCTCTGGGCGTGCACCACGGCGCTGCCGAGCGGCAGCGCGAAGCCGACCAGGCTCAAGCCCAGGGCGACCGCTGCGGAGACGACATTGCGGCGGATCAGGGCGAACTCGTTGTGGGCCGTCGCCAGGGTGTAGAGCGCGAGATACGCCGCCACGAGCGCCACCGCGACGGCGAAGAAGGTCAGGAATGTCGAGAGCCCCTCCAGCGCCGCGCTCAATTCCCGCCCCCTCGCCTCCCGAGTCGGCCGGCATCATAGGGCAGCGCGCACGCGGCGCGCGAATCGAAAGCGCGGGCGCCTATTCCGGCTCGAACGCGATCGTCACCCCGTGCGCCGCGCTCGCGGGCACCACGAGCCGGCTGCCGATCGTCTGGTAGGGGATGCCGCCTTCCGTCAGCAGGGCCGCCTGGCCCTGCGGGTTCGGGATGCGCACCGCGAAAGCCACGAAGGCGGCGCCCGCGGGATCGGCATCGACGGAGCCGTAGATCTCGGCCGCGTCGTCCGGCGTCACCACATCGATGCGACCGCGCGCCAGGGTGTAGGAGAGGTCGTCCCCGTCGGGGCTCGAGGGCTCGACACCCGTGAATCGGGTCAGGAACGCTTCGTGCGCAGGCGGCTCGGGCGCCGCGAGGGTGACGGCGGAGAGCGCGCTCGCCCGGTTCGGATGGCGCTGGAAGCTCTCGTTCCAGAAGTTCTCGGGAAAATGGTGCTGGCAGAGGAAGAACCCGGCGCGCTCCGCGGCCGGGTCCTGCGCGAAGGCGAGCGTGAAGGCGACGTGGGTCTCCGCGCCGTCCGGCCGGCGCCCGCGCCGCTCGAAGAAGAAGGGCTCGAAATCTCCGATCCCGTCGGCCGCGAAAGCCGCCGCGTCCGCCTTCGAATCCGCGCTGTCCAGCACCAGCATGGCGAGGCCCTCGCGGACCGCGAGGTAGTCGCGCACGAACGCGCCGAAGCTGAAGCGCCGCGGCTCGTGCGGCGGGATCCCGGCGTCCTCGCCCACCGAGATGAGTTCGATGAAGGATCCCGCGAGCTGGATCACCCGGTTCTCGGTGCCCCAAGGGTGGCGGTTGCGGGCACCGACCGTGAAGCCGAGGCGCTCGTAGAGCCGCGCGGCCGCATCGAGATCGCGCACAGCGACGACGAGATGATCGATGCCCCGGGTCATGCAGGCTCCTTCTCGGGTTCTTGCCGTGACCGAGATAGCGCCCGCCCCGGCGCTCGCCATTCCCCATGGACCAAAAAGCAAAAAGAGGGATGGCGGCTGAGCCTCCGCCATCCCCCGGTGATCGGCGCCCGCGAGCGGACGCCGACCGTTCTGCGTCTCGGGCTCAGCCCCCGTTGAGGTGGGGGATCGGATCGACCGCGGCCTGGCCCTTGCGGAGCTCGAAATGGAGCTGCGGCGAGGTCACGTTGCCGGACTGGCCGGACTTGGCGACCACCTGGCCGCGCCGCACGCGCTCGCCGCGCTTCACGGCGATCTCGCCGTTGTGGGCGTAGGCCGAGACGAAGCCGTTGTCGTGCTTGATCAGCACCAGGTTGCCGTAGGCCTTCACGTCGCCGCCCACATAGGTGACGGTGCCGTCGTCGGTGGCCTTCACGGGCGTGCCCTCGGGCAGCGCGATGTTGATGCCCTCGTTGCCGCCGTTGGCGCCGAAGCCGGCGATCACCCGGCCGCGAGCGGGCCAGCGGAAGTCGGTGACGGGGCCCGAAGGCAGGCCGCCGGTCTCGGTGACCTCCTTGGCGGGCGCCTTCGCGACCTCGGGCTGCGGCGCATAGGAGTTCGCGCTCTGCGGCACGGCAGGCGCGGGCGCCGCCTTGGCGGGCTGCGGCTCGACCTTCGCGACCTTCACGGGCTCGGGCTGCGGCACGGGCTTGACGGGCTCGGCGGGCTTCTGCGCCACCACGACCGGCTTCGCGGGCTCCGGGGCCTTCTGCGCCACCACGGGCGCGGGTTTTGCGGGTTCCGGCGCCTTCTGGGCGACGACCGGGGCTGGCGCGGGCTTCGCGGACGGCGCCGGAGCGGGTTTCGCCGCAGCGGTCTGGACCACGGGAGCAGGCGCCGCCTTGGCGGCCGTCACCATGCCGGGCCGCACGCGCGTCTTCTCGGTCTTCGCGACCTTCTGCTCGGCATCCGGCTTGTCGGCGGCCGGGGCGGTCTTCTGGGGAGCCGGCTTCGGCCCGACGACGAAGACGAGCTTCTCCTTCGCGGGGATCGGCGCGGCCGCTGCGGTGCGCACGGGAGCGGGTGCGGCGGCCGGCGCGGCGACGCGGACGGGCGCGGGAGTCGCCGCGACCGCCTGGCCGCTGGCATTGTAGACCGGGATGACGATCTCGCGGCCGGGCTGCACCTGCCCGGCGGCCGCGAGGTTGTTGGCCTGGAGGATGGCGTTCGTCGGCACGCCGTAGCGCTGCGAGATCGCGGTGAGGCTGTCGTTCGCGCCGACGGTGATGCGGGTGCCGCCGGTCGTCGACCAGCCGCCGGCGCTGCTCGTCACGGGAGCCGAGGAGGCGACCGCGCGGGGTGCCGGAGCCGCGGCCTGAACGGGCGGAAGCTCCTCGGACTGCACGGACGCGGTCGGCATGGCGGCGACGGCGGTGGGCTGCGGCGCAGGCTGGATCTCGGGCTGGGCGGCCGCCGTCCGGGTGGCTCCGCCGAAGGGATTCGAGAACGGGCCGTCGGACAGCATCACCCGGTCCGAACTGCAGGCCGACGCGACGCCGCCGATCAACGCCACCAGCGCCACACGCGAGACTCCGCCCCACCGAACGCTCGACCGAACTCGACTCATGACGCACCCACCGCACAACTCTGATGGGCTGCATTGAAGAGGATTCAGGTTAAGCAACCGTTGCGGCAGACAACCTCGCGTAACCACGACGGCGAAAGTCTGCGCAAGTGTTCACAAGAATTGCGCGGCGCCCCGCACGGGCGGCGGGACCCGCGGCACGCCCGGTCCTCACAGGAATTGCGAGACCCCCGGCACCAGCGGCGAGATCCTCACCCCGGCGCCGGTTTCCTGCCGCACGGCGCCGTCCGCATCGCGGTCGAGCCGGACGAGTCGCGGCCGCCCCTCCCCGCTCAACGCGCCGACGAGCCGGCCGGACGGCGCGAGCTGCCCGATGACGGCGTCGGGAATCGACGGGACGGCCCCGTTGAGGAGGATGCGGTCGAAGCGGGCCTGCGGACCAGGCCGCTCGTGCCCCGCGAGACCGTCCGCGACGTGCCCGACAATTCCTTCGACCCCCGCCACCCGCCAGTGCTGCGCCGCGCTCTCGCCGAGCGCCGCATAGCGCTCCACCGTCACGACCTCGGCCCCGAGCCGCGCCAGGAGCGCCGACACGTAGCCGCTGCCGGTGCCGATCTCGAGCACCCGCTGGCCCGACTCGACGCCCAGCGCGACGAGCATCCCGGCGACGGTGCCGGGCGCCGTCATGGTCTGCCCGCAGGGGAGCGGCAGGGCGACGTCGGAGCGGGCGAGATCGGCGAAGCGCCGCGGGGCGAAGACCTCGCGCGGCACGAGTTCCATGGCCCGCAGCACCCCGACTTCGCGGATGCCGCGGGCGCGCAAGGACAGGACGAAGGTCGCGGCCCCGACCGCCTCGGCCTCGGCATCGACGACCGGGAGCGGCGAGAGCGGCCCTGTACCGGACATGGGGCGCTCTCCCTGCGCCGCCCTAGGCGAAGGCCTGGGCGTAATGGGTCAGCGTCGGCTCGTCGGTCATGTCGAGGCGCAGGGGCGTCACGGCGATGCGCCGGTTCGCGATCGCCCAGAGGTCCGTGCCGTTGGGCGGCGTGGTGCGGCGCTTCTCGAAGCCGATCCAGAAATAGGCGTTGCCGCGCCCGTCGAGGCGCTCGTCGAGACGCAGGAAGTCCTGGTTGCGCTGCCCCTGGTTGACGAGGGCCGTGCCCTCGACCTCGTCGGGTTCGCAATCGGGGAAGTTCACGTTGACGAGGATGCCCTTGGGAATGCCGATTTCGAGCAGCTTGCGGATCACGAGGGGACCATGCGTCTCCGCGCAATGCCATTTCAGCGCGGTGCGGCCGGCCGGGCCGTAGGCCTGCGACAGCGCGATCGAGGGGGTGCCGAGGATCGTGCCCTCGATGGCGCCCGCGACCGTGCCGGAATAGCTCACGTCCTCTGCGACGTTCTGGCCGCGGTTGACGCCGGAGAGCACCAGGTCGGGCCGCGCCTCCGCCATCACGTTGCGGATCCCCATGATGACGCAATCGGTCGGCGTGCCCTTCACGGCGAAGTGGCGCGGCGAGATCTCGCGCAGGCGCAAGGGATCGTTGAGCGAGAGCGAGTGCGAGACGCCGCTCTGGTCGGTCTCCGGCGCGATCACCCAGACGTCGTCGGACAGCGCGCGGGCGATGGTCTCCAGGCTCTTGAGGCCCGGAGCGTGGATGCCGTCGTCGTTCGTGCAGAGGATGCGCATCGGTTCAGCTCCGGACAGCAACAGAAGGGAACGCGCGGAGGTTGCGCAGCGGTCCGCCCCGGCCAGCGACGGAAGGGACCGCGCAAGGGATGCGCATGTCAGGCCTGCCGCTCGATCCGGGTGAGACCGCCCATATAGGGCTGCAACGCTGTAGGAATCGTGACGCTGCCGTCCTCGTTCTGGTAGTTCTCCAGCACCGCGATGAGGGCGCGCCCGACCGCGATGCCGGAGCCGTTCAGCGTGTGGACGAAGCGGGTGCCCTTGCCCTCGGCGGGCCGGTAGCGGGCGTTCATGCGCCGGGCCTGGAAATCGGTGCAGACCGAGCAGCTCGAAATCTCGCGGTAGGTCCCCTGCCCCGGAAGCCAGACCTCGATGTCGTAGGTCTTCGCCGAGGCGAAGCCCATGTCGCCGGTGCACAGGGTCATCGTCCGGAACGGGAGGTCGAGCTTCTTCAGGATGGCTTCCGCGCAGGCGAGCATCCGCTCGTGCTCGTCGGCCGAGGCCTCGGGCGTGGTGATCGAGACGAGCTCGCATTTGGCGAACTGGTGCTGGCGCAGCATGCCGCGGGTGTCGCGGCCGGCGGAACCCGCCTCCGAGCGGAAGCAGGGCGTGAGCGCGGTAAACCGCAGCGGCAGCGCGGCCTCCTCCAGGATCGCCTCGCGCACCAGGTTCGTGAGCGGCACCTCGGCGGTCGGGATGAGCCAGAAGCCCTCGCGGGTCCGGAACATGTCCTCGGCGGCCTTGGGGAGATTGCCCGTGCCGTAGGGCACCTCGTCGCGGACCAGGAGCGGCGGCGCCACCTCGGTGTAGCCGTGCTCGGTGGTGTGCAGGTCGATCATGAACTGGCCGAGCGCCCGTTCCAGCCGCGCCATGCCGGCCTTCAGCACCACGAAGCGCGCGCCCGAGAGCTTGGCGGCCGCCTCGAAATCCATCAGTCCGAGCGCTTCGCCGATCTCGAAGTGCTGCTTGGCGGCCGCGAGGTTCTTCGGATTGCCGAAGCGGTGGCGCTCGACGTTGCCGGTCTCGTCGGGTCCCACGGGGACCTCGGGCTTCGGCAGGTTCGGGATCACCGCGAGAGCTTCCTCGAGCGCCTGTCCGGCCTCGCGCTCGGCCTGTTCGAGCTGCGGCACGCCTTCCTTAAGGCCCGCGACCTCCGCCTTCAGGCTGTCCGCCCGGGCGGCGTCCTTGGCGCGCATGGCCTCGCCGATCTCCTTCGAGAGGGCGTTGCGGCGCTCCTGCGAGACCTGGAGAGCGGCGATGGCGGAGCGGCGGGCTTCGTCGAGGGCGATCAGGCGGGCGGACAGGGGCTCCATCCCGCGGTTGCGCAGGGCTTGGTCGAACGCGGCGGCGTTCTCGCGGATGAAGCGGATGTCGTGCATGTGTCTGACCGATGCTGCCGATGAGGAACCCGGCGGCCCGGTCAGGCGCCTCGCCTAATCGGCCGCCTGGCGCGCGGCATCCTCGGCCGCCCGCCTCCGCTCCACCACGCGGACGGAGAGGATGGAGGCCTCGTAGAGGAGCAGGGTGGGCACCGCAAGGGCGAACTGGCTGATGATGTCGGGGGGCGTCAGCACCGCCGCGACCACGAAGACGATCACCACCGCGTAGCGGCGTTTGTCCTTCAGGAACTGCGAGTCGATGATCCCGGCGCGGGCCAGGAGGGTCAGGACGACGGGGAGCTGGAAGCAGATCCCGAAGGCGAAGATCAGCGTCATGATGAGCGAGAGGTACTCGCTCACCTTCGGCAGGAACTGGATGCCGGGCGTGTCGGCGGTCGCGAGCTGCTGCATCCCGACCGAGAAGCGCATCAGGAGCGGCATGGCGATGAAGTAGACCACCATGGCCCCGACCGTGAACAGGATCGGGGTCGCGATCAGGTAGGGAAGGAACGCCTGCCGCTCGTTCCTGTACAGCCCCGGCGCCACGAACTTGTAGATCTGGTTCGCGATCACCGGGAAGGCCAGGAAGCCGGCGCCGAAGACGGCGACCTGGATCTGGGTGAACAGGTATTCCAGGCCGTGCGTGTAGACGAGCTGGGCGTGCTCGGGCGAGCCCACCGCCAGCACGTAGGGCCAGACCAGGAGGTTGTAGATGTACTTCGCGACCGCGAAGCAGAGGAAGAACATCACCACGAAGGCGATGAGCGCGCGGATGAGGCGCTGGCGCAGCTCGATCAGGTGCTCGATCAGGGGCGCGCGCGAGGCCTCGATCTCGTCCTCGTCCCTGGCGATCGTGGTCATGGAAGCGGTCTCATCCTGCTGGACGGGCCTCTTGGCCCGCCGCGGTCGGGGGTCGTCTAAGCCTTTTCGTCCTGCCGGACGGGAGCGGGCTCCGGCGAGGGGATGTCCGCGACGACGACGCGCGAGGACGGCTCCGCCGCGGGTGCGAACGACTCCGCCGGGCTCGGGATCTCGGGCAGCGGCGGCAGCGACAGCGCCGCGGCGCTGTCGGCCGGGAGGCTTGCGGGGTTGTCCGAATCCGGCGTGTCGGGTGCGGGGCTCGTATAGCCAGGAGAGGCGGACGCGACGGGCTCGGCGGGTTTGTATTCGGCGGGCTTGGAGTCGATCGCGCCCTTGAGCTCGTCCCGGATCGTCTGGACCGGGTTGAAGCCGGTGCCGAGCGAACTCACGGAGTCGTTCACGCCCTGGATCTGGCGCTTCACGTCGTCGAGCTCGGCCTCGCGCATGGCCTCGTTGAACTGGCCCTGGAACTCGCCCGCGAGGCGCCGCACCTTGCCGACCATGTTGCCGACGGTGCGCAGCGCCCGCGGCAGATCCTTCGGGCCGATGACGATCAGCGCGACGGCGCCGATCACCATCACCTCACCCCAGCTCATATCGAACATGGTGTGGCCCTGGACCTTTCACCCTGATGGCGGGCCGAAGGCCGCCCGGAGGGGTTTCAGCCGATCTTGCGGTCGGCGGCGACAGGGGTCGCGGAGGCCGGCTGGCCGGCCTGATGCTCGATCGTGCGGACGGTCTCGGTCGGCGTGACCGTGGTGGTCGTGGTCGTCGTGCCGGCGGCGGCCGCCTCGTCCTCGGACATGCCCTTCTTGAAGGCTTTGATCCCCTTGGCGACGTCGCCCATCATCTCGGAAATCTTGCCGCGGCCGAACAGCAGGACCACGATCAGGCCCACGACGATCCAGTGCCAAATGCTAGCGCCACCCATGGCGATCCTCCTGCGCCGCTTCAGGGCGCGGTCTTTAAGGGCTTCAATCTGGCGGCCAACCTAGGGGTGGGACGCGGCGAAAACAAGGACTTCGTTCCGGTCGATGTCGACCCCGACGTCCTGCCCCTCCTCGGCCCGGAGCCCGCCGCGCACGCGGGCCTGCAGGGGCCGGTCAAGCCCTTGAACCGCCACGTGAACCAGGTCCACCTCGCCGAGGAAGCGGCGCGAGAGCGCGCGGCCGGGCAGGCAGAAGTCGGGCGGCGTGAGCCGGACGCCCTGCGGCCGGATGCAGACGATCACCTTCGTGTCATCCGAAAGGCCGGGCGCGGCGAAAACGCCCACCGGCGTCGAGACCTGCCCGGCCCGCACGACGCCCTCAACCTCGTTGAAGTCGCAGAAGAAGCGGGCCGCGAAGAGGTCGGCCGGCCGGTGGTAGACCTCCTCGGCGCTGCCCTCCTGGACGATCCTGCCCGACCGCATCAGCACGATCCGGTCGGCGATGCGCATCGCCTCCTCGGGGTCGTGGGTGACCACGACCGTGGTGGCGCCGTTCTCGCGCAGGATCGCGACGGTCTCGTCGCGGATGGCGTCGCGCATGCGCCGGTCGAGGTTGGAGAACGGCTCGTCCATGAGGAGCACGCCGGGCCGCGGCGCGATGGAGCGCGCGAGCGCGACCCGCTGCTGCTCGCCGCCCGACAGCGTGTGGGGGTAGTCGCCCGCGGCGTGCTCGAGGCCCACCCGGGACAGGGCGCGCCTGGCCGCGACCTCGGCATCCGCGACGGGCAGGCTCTTGAGGCCGAACATCACGTTCTGGAGGATCGAGAGGTGCGGGAACAGGGCGTAGTCCTGGAACATCAGCCCGATGCCGCGCCGCTCCGGCGGCACGAACACGGAGGGCCCGCTCGCCTCGCGCCCGTCCATCAGCACCCGCCCCGCACTCGGCCCCTCGACCCCGGCCGCGATGCGAAGCAAGGTGGTCTTGCCGCAGCCGGAATGGCCGAGCAGGCAGACGAGTTCGCCGGGCTCCACGGTGAGCGACACGCCGTCGACCGCGTTCACGGACCCGTAGGTCTGGACCACGTTCTCGAAGGCGAGCTGCGCCGGGATCGAGGCCCCGGCGGTGCCGCGCTGCCCCCAGCGGGGCAGGCGGAAGCGGTCGCGCGCGCGGGCGGGTTCGGCCATCACGCCCCCGCCCCTGGCGACGGGAACCGTGCCGGTCGGCAGTTCTCGCGTGCGCGCGACGGTGCAGCCATCACTCGTCCGCGGACGCGTCCGGCGCGCCCTCGTCGTCGATGGGCAAGGGCTGATAGAGCTCGTCCCCGTCGAGGGGATCCTCGTCCTCGCGCAAGGTGGAGTCGTCCGAGGGCACCGGCACCTGCAGGCCCGGGGGCACCCGGCCCTCCAGGAAGCCGGCGCCCTTCAGTTCCTCGAGGCCCGGCAGGTCGTCGACGGCGTCGAGCCCGAAATGATCGAGGAAGACCGGCGTCGTACCGTAGGTGACCGGGCGCCCGGGCGCCCGTCGGCGGCCGCGCAGGCGCACCCACCCAGTCTCGATCAGCAGGTCGAGGGTGCCCTTCGACGTGGCGACGCCGCGGATCTCCTCGATCTCGGCGCGGGTGACGGGCTGGTGATAGGCAATGATGGCGAGCGTCTCCATGGCGGCGCGGGAGAGCTTGCGCGGCTCGACCACGTCCCGGGCCATCACATAGGCGAGGTCGCCTGCGGTCCGGAAGGCCCAGCGGCCCGCGACCTGGACCAGATTGACCCCGCGTGGGCCGTAATGGACCGCCAGTTCACGCAGGATCGCGTCCACGTCCGCGCCCTCGGGCAGGCGGGCCCGCAGCTCGTCGCGGCTCACCGGGGCGGCGGCGGCGAAGAGCAGGGCTTCCGCGATCCGCAGTGCCTCGCCGGGATCCGGCTGCCCCGCGACCTCGCCCGAGACGGTCGCGGCGGCGCCGTTGCGCTTCTCCATGGTCATGGGGCCGCTCCCGCTTCGGGCGTGGACCGGACCCAGAGCGGCGCGAAGTGCCCGTCCTGACGCAGGGCAAGCTTGCCCTCGCGCACCATCTCGAGCGTCGCCGAGAGGGCGGAGGCCAGCACCGTCGGGCGCATGGAGGGCTCGACCACGTAGCGCAGGAGGTATTCGTCGAGGGAGACCCAGTCCTCCAGGTGGCCCACGAGCCGCTCCAGGGCCTCGCGCGCATCGACGAGGGACCAGACCTGGCGCCGGTGCAGGGTCACGCGGGCATTGAGCTGGCGCTGCCTCTGGCGGGCATAGGCCGAGAGCAGGTCGTAGAGGGTCGCCTCCCAGCGTGGCTCCTTGCGGATCGCGACCGGCTCCGGGGCGCCGCGACCGAAGACGTCGCGGCCGAGGCGGTCGCGCTCGCCGAGCTTCTTCGCGGCCTCGCGGATCGCCTCTAGGCGGCGCAGGCGCAGCGCGAGCGCCGTGGCGAGGTCGGACGCGCTCGGCTCCTCGCCCTTTGGAGGCTCTGGCAGGAGCAGGCGGGACTTGAGGTAGGCGAGCCAGGCCGCCATCACGAGGTAATCCGCCGCCAGTTCCAGGCGCATCTGCCGCGCCTCCTCGACGAAGGCGAGGTACTGCTCGGCGAGCGCCAGGATCGAGATGCGGTGGAGATCGACCTTCTGGCGCCGGGCGAGCTCGAGCAGGAGGTCGAGGGGGCCTTCGAAGCCGTCCACGTCGACGAGGAGGGCCGGCTCGCCCTCGGCCCGCTCCACCGGGGCCACGTCTTCCTCGAACGGCAACGGCCCGGCCATCGCTCAGAATCCCGCAGCCAGGGCGCGGAAGGGTTCCTCGAAGAGGGAGGGTTCGGCCATCTTTCGGCGGTTCGCGGCCATGGGCGACAGTGTCGGCCGGTCAGGCCAGCGCGGCAAGCGCGGCGTCGAGCCGGGCCCGGGCATCCACAGGATCGAGGGGCTCGGGCTCGTGGCGCAGGCGCATGAGCGCGGCCTCGGAGCGCCGGAGCGCGTCGCCCGCGAGCACGGGCGCGCCCTCGGCAACCCCGCTCATCTCCTCCATGACGCCGTTGCAGTGGAGGAGCATGTCGCAGCCCGCCGCGATCGCGGCTTCGGCCCGGCCGCGGAACGAGCCCGAGAGCGCGTGCATCGACAGGTCGTCGGTCATCAGGAGCCCGTCGTAGCCGATATGGCCGCGGACGATCTCGCGGATCACCACCGGCGAGGTGGTGGCGGGCCGGTCGGGATCGAGAGCGGTGTAGACCACGTGGGCCGACATCGCGAGGGGCAGGTCGGCGAGGATCCGGAACGGCACGAAGTCGTGCGCCTCCAGCTCCTCCCGGGGCGTGTCGACCACCGGCAGGGCCTGGTGGCTGTCCGCGAAGGCGCGGCCGTGGCCGGGCATGTGCTTCATGACGGGGAGCACCCCGCCGGCCATGAGCCCCTCGGCGGCGGCACGGCCGAGCACCGCGACGGTCTCGGGCGACCTCGCATAGGCCCGGTCGCCGATGATGTCGTGCGCGCCCTCGATCGGCACGTCGAGGACGGGCAGGCAATCCACGTTGATCCCGACCTCGAGCAGGTCGTTGGCGATGAGGCGGGCGCCGAGCCGCGCCAGTTCGCGCCGGACGAGCGGGTCGTTGGCATGGACCCGGCCGTAGGCGCGGCCCGGCGGATATTTCGGCCAGAGCGGCGGTCCCATGCGCTGGACCCGGCCGCCCTCCTGGTCGATCAGGACGGGAGCGTCGGCGCGCCCGACCGCCTCGCGAAAGGCGGCGCAGAGCGCCCTCACCTGCTCGCGCGACTCGATATTGCGCCGGAACAGGATGAAGCCCCAGGGATCCGCATCCCGGAAGAACGCGGCTTCGTCGGGGGTGAGGGCGGGGCCGGAGCACCCAGCAATAAAGGCGCGGGTCATGACCCGCGCCTTTGAACTCTTCGCCCTCCGGGGTCAAGCAGCCCCGGCATGTGCGCCGGGGACTGCCCCGCCTTCAGCACCACCGGGCCGTCACGGTCCGGCCGGCGGCCTCAGTTCTTGGCCACGAAGCACTGGCCGCCCGAGCCCTGAAGCTTGGAGCAGAGCGAGGACGCCTCCTCCCGCGACATCGGCCCGACGCGGACACGGTAGAGGGTGTTGCCGTTGACCTCGGCCTTGCGGATGAGCGCCGGCTGGCCGCCGAGCTCGGAATATTTCTGCTGCATCTGAGCGAAGGCGCTCTTGGCCTCGCTCTCGCTCGGCCGCACGCCGATCTGGACCGAGTAGCCGCCGACGGGGGCTTCCGGGGCGGCCGCGGGTGCCACGGCGGCCGGGACGCTGGCCGGGCCGACCGCGGCCACGCGCTGCGGCGCAGTCGGGGCGGCGGGCGCCTGAGACGGAGTGGCGGGCGCGGCTGCCTGCGGCGATGCGCCGCCGTTCGGCGCCGAAGGCGTCGCGGCGGCGGGACGGGGCGCCGGGGTCGCGGGCGTGGCCGCCGCGGCCTGAGGCAGAGCCGCGGGTACGGGCGCGGGCCGCGCCGCGACGGTCGGCAGCGTCATGACAGGCGGAGCGGCGGCCGCGGTCGGGGCCGGCGGAGCACCCACGACGGTACCGTCCGGACGGATCGTGACCGTGCGCACGCGCTTCGGCTCGCCGAGGCCGAGCGCGCCGGCCCCCTGCGCGGGAGCGTTGGGCGCGACCGTCGCGGTCGTATCCGGGGACGGCGGCACCATCCGGGTCGCCTGGCGCAGGTCGACGGGCTGCTCCTCTCGGTTGACCACCCGAGTCTTGGCCTCCTGGGCGGCGCGCTCGTATATCTGCTTGTTCTGGTTCGGGATCTCGACGCCGCCGGGGCTCTGCGGCGCCACCTTGACGGGATCCGCCGAGGCCTGCACCAGCGGGGGCTCGCCGCCCGAGAGACGGGTTCCGCCGCTCCCGAGGGTCAGCGCCGCCCCGACGCCGATCGTCGCCGCGCCCACCACCGACGCGACCGCGTACAGGGCCTTGCGCGAGCGGCGCGGCGCCTGGACCGGCGCGCCGCGGAGTCCGGCCGGCTCGGCGTCGTCAGAATCGTAGTCCTGGTCGTATGCCGCCTCGTAGGGCTGCGCCGCCTGGGGCTGCGCCGCCCGGTAGCGGTCGAGGTCCTGCGCCATGCGCTCGCGGTAGTCCCCGGTCGCGATCTCGGCGCCGGCCTCGGCCGGCGGTGCCGCAGGCGCCGCCTCGGTCCGAGGCGCGAAGATGTCGTCGTAGCTCGGGACCTTCGGACGCGCGGGAGCCGGCTTGTCGTTGGCGAACAGGTTCCCGAAGGGATCGTCCTGGCCCACGATGCGGGCAAGCTCGGCCAGCGGGTCATTGCGCCCGGGCGCCGCCGCGGGGACGACCGTCGGGCGGATGGGCTCGGGCCGGGCCGGGGCGACAGGTGCTTGGCTCGCGTAGTTCAGTTGCCGCTCGATTTCGTCGAGATCGACCGAAAAGCGCGGTTTGATCGCATTACTCATGGTCCGCCGGACCTCCGGTGCTCAGCGAAACGGCCGTTTCAGGACCGAATCAACGCGACTTCACGGTGCCTCAGGCGGATATGAGCCACCAGGGCAGGCCGCGGCGGCCTGCCGGCTGACTAGCGCATTTCGTTGGGTGCCGTGACGCCCAGGATGGCAAGTCCCGCCGCCAGTACGCCCTTCAGGCCAAGCACCAGCGCGAGTCTCGCTCTCGTCGACTTTTGATCAGCCTGATTAACAAACCGTAATTGCGGCAAGTCTTTGCCCTTGTTCCACAGCGAGTGGAAGCTGCTCGCCAGATCGTAGAGGTAGAACGCCACCCGGTGCGGCTCGTGCGCCGCCGCCGCGCCTTCGACCACGCGGGGGAACTGGGCGAGGCGCCGCAGGACGTCGAGCTCGGCCTCGTCGCGAAGCTCCGAAAGATCAGCGCCGCCAAGCTCCTCCGCCGAGAAGCTCGCCCCCGGGAACGCCTCGCCGGCCTGCCGGAACACGGAGGCGCAGCGGGCATGGGCGTACTGCACGTAGAAGACGGGATTGTCCTTCGACTGCTCGACCACCTTGGCGAGATCGAAATCGAGGGGCGCGTCGTTCTTGCGGTAGATCATCATGAAGCGGACCGCATCGCGGCCCACTTCATCCACGACTTCACGCAACGTCACGAAGTCCCCGGACCGCTTGGACATTTTGACGGGTTCGCCGCCCCTCAGGAGCTTGACGAGCTGGCACAGCTTGACGTCGAGGCTGCCCTTGCCCCCCGAGACCGCCTTCACGGCAGCCTGCATGCGCTTCACGTAGCCGCCGTGGTCCGCGCCCCAGACGTCGATCATCTCGGCGAAGCCGCGCTCGAACTTGGAGCGGTGATAGGCGATGTCGTTGGCGAAATAGGTGAAGGAGCCGTCGGATTTCAGAAGCGGGCGGTCGACGTCGTCGCCGAAGGCAGTGGCGCGGAAGAGCACCTGCTCGCGGTCCTCCCAATCCTCGTCCTTCTGGCCCTTCGGCGGCGGCAGGCGGCCGACATAGATCAGGTCGCGGCTCTTGAGATCCTCGATCGTGCCCGCGACGAGGCCGGTCTCCTGCAGGGTGCGCTCGGAGAAGAACACGTCGTGGCGGATGTTGAGCGCCGCCAGATCCTCCCGGATCATGGCCATCATGCCGTCGATGGCGGCCTGGCGCACCAGCGGCAGCCACTCGGATTCGGGCTTGTCGAGGAGGGCCCGCCCGTGCTCCCGCGCCAGGGCCGCGCCGACGGGCTTGAGATAGTCGCCCGGATAGAGCCCCTCCGGGATCGTGCCGATCTCTTCGCCCAGCGCCTCGCGGTAGCGCAGATGCGCCGAGCGGGCGAGGACGTCGACCTGCGCGCCGGCGTCGTTGATGTAATACTCCCGGGTGACCCGGTAGCCCGAGAAGGCGAGGAGGTCGGACAGCGCGTCGCCGAACACCGCGCCGCGCCCGTGGCCCACATGCATCGGGCCCGTGGGATTGGCCGACACGTATTCCACGTTCACGGGCGCGCCCGCCCCCTGCCCGCCCCGCCCGAAGCCGGCGGAATCCACGACCGCGGCGCGCAGCACGTCGTGGAGCAGCACCGGCGACAGGGTCAGGTTGATGAAGCCGGGCCCTGCGACGTCGGTTCTCACGACCCGCGGATCCTTGGCCAGGTCGGCAGCGACCAGCTCCGCCAGCGCGCGCGGGTTCATGCGCGCCTCCTTGGCGAGCACCATGGCGGCGTTCGTGGCGAGGTCGCCGTGGGAGGGATCGCGCGGCGGCTCCACGACCACGCGGCTGGCGTCGAGCCCGGCGGGGATCGTGCCGGCCTCCGCGAGGCGGCCAAGCGCATCGGCGACGCGCGCTTCGAACAGAGCGAAAATGTTCATCGAACGGGGTCCTGAGAGGTGCGGCGCGCCTAACCCATGTGACGCAGGCCGTCAAACCGCTCCAGGGCGGCGCGGGCGGGCCCGCGGGTTCAGCCGGTCCCCGGCGCCTCGTAGCGCAGGTCCGGCGTCGTCTCGAAGAGACGGCGGTGCTCGACCAGGGCGTAGCCGTCCGTCATGCCCGCGATGTAGTCGGCCACCCGGCGCGCCAGGCGCGGCTCGTCGAGCGGGAAGCCGGCCCGCCATTCCGCCGGCATCGCGGCAGGTTCGGCCATGAAGCGGCGGAACAGGTCCCGCACGACCGCGTCGGCCTGGCGGCGCACCTGCATGACCTTCGGGTGTCGGTACATGTGCGGGTAGAGGAAGCCCTTGATGGCCGCGTCCGCCTCGCTCATGCCGCCGGAAAAGCAGACGAGGGTGCGGGCGGCCCGGCGGACCGCGTCGGCATCGCGGGGCGCCGCTTCCGCGAGGCGGCGCCCGCCCTCCGCGACCACGTCCTCGACGAAGCGGGTGATGACCCGGCGGGTGAGTTCGTGGATGCGCCGGCTGGTCTCGAGGCCCGGGTAGCGGGCGTCGATCTCGCTCAGGAGCGCGTCGAGGAACGGCACGGCGCGCAGGTCCTCGATGGCGAACAGCCCGGCACGGAGCCCGTCGTCGATGTCGTGGGCGTTGTAGGCGATGTCGTCCGCGGTCGCGGCACCTTGTGCTTCGGCGCTCGCATGGGTGCCGAGCTCGAGGCCGTGCTGGGCGTCGTATTCGAGGATCGGGACAGGCACGCCGGCTTCGGCGTAGCGGCGCGTGGGCCGCCCCGAAGGGTCGAGGAGCGGCCCGTTGTGCTTGACCAGGCCCTCGAGGGTCTCCCAGGTGAGGTTGAGCCCGTCGTACTCGGCGTAGCGCGCCTCGAGCCGGGTCACGATGCGCAGGGCCTGGGCGTTGTGGTCGAAGCCGCCGTAATCCGCCATGCAGGCATCGAGCGCGTCCTCGCCCGTGTGCCCGAAAGGCGTATGGCCGAGGTCGTGGGAGAGGGCCAGCGCCTCGGCGAGGTCCTCGTCGAGCCCGAGCGAGCGGGCGAGCGCCCGGGCGATCTGGCTCACCTCGATCGTATGGGTGAGCCGGGTGCGGTAATGGTCGCCCTCGTGGAAGACGAACACCTGCGTCTTGTGCTTCAGGCGGCGGAAGGCGGAGGAATGGATGATGCGGTCCCGGTCGCGCTGGAACTCGCTGCGCGTCGGCGACGCCGCCTCCGGGTGGAGCCGGCCCCGGGACCTCGCCGGGTCGCAGGCGTAGGGCGCCCGCCAGCGTTCGCCGTTCGGCCGCACGCATCCTCCTGAAGTCATGCCGCAGGCGGGGACCCTCCCCGCGGGCCGGCCGGTTGAAGCTTCGCCTCCCGGCACTTACCTTCCGGGCAACCGTTTTCAAGCCTCAGAGGTCCCGATGACCGGCCTTGTCCTCACCGAACGCGCCGCGCGGCGTATCCACGAGATCATGCAGGCGGAGCCGGCGGGGTCGATGCTGCGCATCAGCGTCAACGGCGGCGGCTGCTCCGGCTTCTCCTACGCCTTCGACGTGGAGCGCGAGCGCCAGGAGGACGACCTGGTGGTGGAGCGCGACGGCGCCGCCGTGCTCGTCGATCAGGTCTCGCTCCAGTACATGGACGGCTCGGTGATCGACTTCGTCGACGACCTCATCGGCCAGTCCTTCAAGATCGAAAACCCCCACGCCACCGCCTCCTGCGGCTGCGGGACGTCGTTCTCGCTGTAGGGCGGCGTTCCGCCCTCTCCTCGCATTCTTCCCCCTCTCCCCGCCTGCGGGGTGTGGGCGCCCGCCCTCGCCCGGACAATGCGCCGCCCCGCCGGGCGGATGCAAAGCCCCCTGGGACGGCTTAGTTTCGGGCCAAACGAGGGGGCTACCATGGGTCTGATTCGCCGCCGTACGGCCGTTCTGCTGTCCGCCACCGTGCTCGCGGGCGCCGCGCTCGTGGTCGAGCCCGCCGCCGTGCGCGACCTGCGCTTCGGCGATGGGGCCCGGCAGGTCACGATCGGCGCCGTCCGCACCTCCCTTTGGAGCGCGGCCCTCGCGCAGGCCGACACGATGGTGCTCGAGAACGTGACGGTGACGCTCGGCCCCGTCACCTACACGGCGCCGCGGATCGAGTTCACGGGCGTGACCTCGACCCGGGCCGAGATCGAGGCCCTCGTCGACAAGACCTCCAGCGAGCCGCTCGCGGCCCGGCTCGCCCGGGTCAGTGCCCGCCAGGTTTCGATTCCCGAGATCCGCTCCGAGCAGGCCGGAGCCCTGCGGGCCGCAAGCGTGCAGAAGAACACGATCCTGTCCGGCGTCAGCCAGGGGCGGGTCGCGGAGGTCACGATCGAGGGCGGTGCCGGCGAGAGCGAGACCCCGGAGGGCAAGATCCGCTACATCCAGGGCCGCATGACCACCACGGACCTCGACGTGGCCGGCATCGCCCGGGTGGTCCTGGAGCGAGCGGCGACGAACGCGGAGCCGATGCGCAAGCTCGGCGGCACGTTCAGCATGGACGGGATGCAGTTCAGCGGCCCGGACGGCGTCGAGGTCAAGATCGGCCGCGCCGCGGGCCGGGATTTCTACGCCCGCCCGACGGCGGATTCCTGGGCGGGTCTGTTCTCGCTGATCCCCGCGATGGCCGAGGCCGGCAAGCCGTCAGAGCAGGATTCCGCGCGTCTCGTCGCCTCCATGGCGGATTTCATGGGCGCGTTCGACTACGGCGCGATGGAGATCAGCGGCATCTCGGTGACGCCGCCCGCCAAGGCGGGCGCGAACGCCTCGGGCCGCGTCGCCCGAATCGCCTACACGGGCTCCGTCGGCGGCCTCACGCCGGATGCGCGCCTGGAGGGCCTTGAGATCACCAGCCCCGAAGGGACCGCACGCATCGGCACGATCGCGTTCACCGGCTTCTCGTTCCAGTCGACCGCCGAGGGCCTGAAGGCGCTCAAAGGCAAGCGGATGGAGGACCTCGACCCGGAATCCCTGCGCCGTCTCATGCCGACCATCGGCACGATCCGCTTCTCCGGCCTCGACTTCGACCTGCCGAACGAGGCCAAGGCCGGCGCCAAGGGCACGAAGCCCGAGCGCGTGCGCTTCACCCTGAAGGACCTCGAATTCACCGCCGACAAGCCCCTCAACGGGGTGCCCACCAACCTGCGCGTCGGCCTCCAGAACTTCGCCATGCCGATCGACCCGAACACCCAGGAGGAGGGTCTCAAGGACTTGGCCTCGCTCGGCTACAAGCAGCTCGACCTCTCCTTCACGACGGCGGCGAACTGGAACGAGGCCGGCAACGAGCTCGTCATCCGCGAGGTCTCGACCCGCATCCCCGAGATGGGCGCGATCTCGCTCAAGGGCGTGATCGGCAACGTCACCAAGGACGTCTTCAACGCCGACAGCGCGATCGCGACGGTCGCGCTCGTCGGCGCGACCGCGAAGAACCTCGACCTCACGGTCGAGAACGGCGGTCTGTTCGAGCGCTTCCTCACCCGCGAGTCCAAGAAGCAGAGCAAGACCCCGGAGGCGCTGCGGCGCGAGCTCGGCACGGCCGCCGCCGTCATGGTCCCGGCCCTCCTCGGCAACTCCGCCCAGGCCAAGACCCTCGGTCAGGCGGTTGCCCGCTTCGTCGCGAAGCCCGGGCGCCTGTCGATCTCGGCCAAGACCAAGAGCAGCGCGGGCCTCGGCTTCACCGACGTCATGATGCTGGGCGAGCCGGTCGAGATCCTCGACAAGCTCGATATCTCGGCGAAGGCGGAGTAGCCGGAGCCTCTTCCCTCTCCCGTCAGCGGGAGAGAGTGGCCCTGCGAAGCGGGGTCGGGACAGGGGCGGGACACCCTCTCAGGTCCAGAACAGACTGCTGTGCGAGGCCGCCCTTCCCGACCTGGGGAGGATGAGAACGGATCCCTCGCGCTCCACCGACCGGCCCCTCACCCCAACCCTCTCCCCGCAAACGGGGAGAGGGGGAAGGGCCCTCTCACAGCAGCCGCGGCGCCTCGTCGGCGGCTTGGGCCTCGACCACAGCGACCGCGGTGATGTTGACGATGCCGCGGGCCGTCACGCTCGGGGTTAGGACGTGGGCGGGCTTGGCGGGGCCGATCAGGATCGGGCCGACCGGGAGCGCGTCGGCCAGGATCTTGGTGAACTGGAACGCGATGTTGGCGGCGTCCAGGTTCGGCATGATCAGCACGTTCGCCTCGCCCTTGAGGGTCGAGGACGGGTAGACCCGCTCGCGGATCATCTCGGACAGGGCCGTGTCGGCCTGCATCTCGCCGTCGACCTCGAGCTGCGGCGCGCGCGTCCGGATGAGAGCGAGCGCCTCGCGCATCTTGCAGGCCGACTCGGTGTCGGCCGAGCCGAAATCCGCATGCGACAGGAGTGCGATCTTCGGCGCGATTCCGAAGCGCTGGACGTGGTCGGCGCAGGCGATCGTCATGTCGGCGATCTCCTCCGCGGTCGGGTTCGGCCGCACATGGGTGTCGGCGATGAAGTAGGCGCCCTTCGAGGTGATCACGAGGGAGAGCGCCGCCATCTCGCGCGCGCCCGGTGCGAGGCCGATGATGTCGTGGATGTGCTTGAGGCGCGACTGGAAGCGGCCCTCGAGCCCGCAGATCAGCGCGTCCGCATCCCCCCGTCGCACCGCGATGGCGCCGATCACGGTCGTGTTGGTGCGCACGAGCGTCTTGGCGGCGTCCGGCGTGATGCCCTTGCGGCCGGCGGCTTCCACGTAGGTGGCGACGTAGTCGCGGTAGCGCGGGTCGTCCTCGGGATTCACGAGCTCGAAGTCGCGTCCCGGCACGATCGAGAGCCCGAAGCGCTTGAGGCGCGCATCGACTACGCTCGGCCGGCCGATGAGGATCGGTCGGGCGATGCCCTCCTCCAGGATCACCTGAACGGCCCGCAGCACCCGCTCGTCCTCCCCCTCGGCGTAGATCACGCGCTTCGGCGCGGTCTTCGCCTGGGCGAAGAGCGGCTTCATGATGAAGCCGGAGCGGAAGACGAAGCGGATCAGGGAATCGGCGTACGCGTCGAGGTCCGTGACCGGGCGCGAGGCGACGCCCGAATCCATCGCGGCCTTGGCGACCGCGGGCGCGATGCGCAGGATCAGGCGCGGATCGAAGGGGCTCGGGATCAGGGACTTGCGGCCGAAGGGATGGACCTCGCCGCCATAGGCCCGAGCCACCACCTCGGAGGGCGTCTCGCGGGCCAAGGCCGCGATCGCCTTCACGGCCGCGGCCTTCATCTCCTCGTTGATGGTCGTCGCGCCCACATCGAGCGCGCCGCGGAAGATGTAGGGAAAGCAGAGGACGTTGTTGACCTGGTTCGGGTAGTCGGACCGGCCCGTGCAGATCATGGCGTCGGGCCGCGCGGCCTCCGCCTCCTCCGGCATGATCTCGGGATTCGGGTTCGCGAGCGCCAGGATCAGGGGCCGCGGCGCCATCCGCTCCAGCATGTGGGATTTGAGCACCCCGCCGGCCGAGAGGCCGAGGAACACGTCGGCGTCCACGATCACGTCCGCGAGCGTGCGGGCCTCGGTCCTCTGCGCATAGGCCGACTTCCACCGATCCATGAGCGTCTCGCGGCCCTCGTAGACCACGCCCTCGATGTCGGTGACCCAGATGTTCTCGCGCCGGACGCCGAGCGAGACCAGCAGGTTGAGGCAGGCGAGCGCGGCCGCGCCCGCGCCCGAGGTCACGACCTTGACGGTCTCGATGCGCTTGCCGGCGAGTTCGAGGGCGTTGAGCACCGCGGCGCCCACGATGATCGCGGTGCCGTGCTGGTCGTCGTGGAAGACCGGGATGCCCATGCGGGCCTTGAGCCGCTCCTCGACCTCGAAGCATTCCGGGGCCTTGATGTCCTCGAGGTTGATGCCCCCGAAGGTCGGCTCCAGTGCCGCCACCACGTCGACGAGCTTGTCGACATTGCTCTCCGCGACCTCGATGTCGAACACGTCGATGCCGGCGAACTTCTTGAACAGGACGGCCTTGCCCTCCATCACGGGCTTCGAGGCGAGCGGGCCGATATTGCCGAGGCCCAGCACGGCGGTGCCGTTGGAGATCACGGCAACGAGGTTCTGGCGCGCGGTGAGGTTCGCGGCCTCGGCGGGGTCCGCCGCGATGGCCTCGCAGGCGGAGGCGACGCCCGGTGAATAGGCCAGCGCGAGGTCGCGCTGGTTGCCGAGGGGCTTGGTGGCCACGACCTCGAGCTTACCGGGACGCGGGTAGCGGTGGTAGAACAGGGCGCCGGATTTCAGATCCTGAGAGATGTTGTCGGCCATCCGCGCCACTCCTCCTCGCCGTCCGGGTCGAAGCGGCCTTCTCGCCGCCCGGGACACCCCCGTCAACTGGGACCGCGTCGCGCCGTGCCAAGGGAGGGTGGCTTCGCAGGAGTGAGCCGGGTGAGATGGCGGCGTAGCGCGTCCAGACCTCCTCGATTGGGAGAGAGGCTTTCCAACGTCGGGCACCAAGCCGTAGGAACTCGCCCCTCCCTCCCCTCAGGGGAGGGCGACGCGGCGTAAGCCGCGCGGGGTGGGGTGGTGCGCGCAAGCGCAGCCGGCACCAACGGGCCTAGAACTCGCCTCCGGAGAACACCCCACCCGCCCTTCGGGCACCCTCCCCTGAGGGGAGGGATGAGGTGGTCGCAGCGGAGAAGTTGGGGCCGGCGGGCACCGCCGCCCCGCACCGCGCATCGCGCTTCCGCACCCCCTCGCGGAGAGGGATCCCCCCGCTACTTCTGCGGCGGGTTCAGCCGGATGTGCAGCTCGCGCAACTGCTTCGGGGTCACCTCCGAGGGCGCGCCGAGGAGGAGGTCCTCCGCGCGCTGGTTCATCGGGAACATGGTGATCTCGCGCAGGTTCTGGGCGCCGCAGAGCAGCATCACAATGCGGTCGATGCCGGCCGCCATGCCGCCGTGGGGCGGGGCGCCGTACTGGAAGGCCCGGTACATGCCGCCGAACCGCTCCATGACCTCCGTCTCGCCATAGCCCGCGATCTCGAAGGCCTTCACCATCCGGTCGGGCCGGTGGTTGCGGATCGAGCCCGACGCCATCTCGTAGCCGTTGCAGACCATGTCGTACTGCAGCGCCGTGATGGAGAGCACCTTGTCCTTGTCGGAGGGGTCGAGGGCCATGAAGGCCTCGTGCTCCACGTTCGGGGCCGAGAACGGGTTGTGCGAGAAGTCGATCCGCTTCTCGTCCTCGTTCCATTCGTATTGCGGGAAGTCGGTGATCCAGCAGAACGCGAACCGGTCCTTGTCGGACAGCCCGAGCTCGTCGCCGATGCGGTTGCGCGCCTTGCCGGCGAGCGAGGCCGCCTTGCCGGCCTCCCCCGCGGAGAAGAACACGGCGTCGCCCGCCTTCAGCCCCGCCTTGGCGGCGATCGCGGCCTGGACCTCGGCCGGGATGAACTTGGCGATCGGCCCCTTGCCGGAGAGGCTCCCGCCCTCGTCCTCGAACACCACGTAGCCCAGCCCCGGCGCGCCCTCGGTGCGCGCCCACTCGTTCAGCTTGTCGAAGAACGAGCGCGGCTGCGCGGCGGCGCCCGGCGCCGGGATGGCGCGCACCACGCCGCCCTGCTTGATGACGTTCTTGAACGCGTTGAACGTGACCTCCTCGCGGGAGAACTCGTCCGACACGTCCACGATCACGAGCGGGTTGCGCAGGTCCGGCTTGTCGGAGCCGTACTTGAGCATCGCCTCCGCATAGGGAATGCGCGGGAACACCTCGGTGACGGGCTTGCCGTCGGCGAACTCCGCGAAGGTCTCGCGCACCACGGGCTCCATGGTGGCGAACACGTCCTCCTGGGTCACGAAGCTCATCTCGACGTCGAGCTGGTAGAACTCGCCCGGCAGGCGGTCGGCGCGAGGGTCCTCGTCGCGGAAGCACGGCGCGATCTGGAAGTAGCGGTCGAAGCCCGCCACCATGATGAGCTGCTTGAACTGCTGCGGCGCCTGCGGCAGCGCGTAGAACTTGCCCGCGTGGAGCCGCGAGGGCACGAGGAAGTCGCGCGCTCCTTCAGGCGAGGAGGCGGTCAGGATCGGGGTCTGGAACTCGAAGAACCCGCCCTCCTTCATGCGCCGGCGCAGCGCGTCGATGATGGCGCCGCGCTTCATGATGTTCTGGTGCAGCCGCTCCCGGCGCAGGTCCAGGAAGCGGTAGGTGAGCCGGGTCTCCTCCGGGTATTCCTGATCGCCGAAGACGGGCAGCGGCAGCTCGGCCGCCGGGCCCAGCACCTCGAGGTCGGTGATGTAGACCTCGACCATGCCGGTCGGCAGCTCCGGGTTCTCGGTGCCGGCGGGGCGCTTGCGTACCTTGCCGTCGATCCGGATCACCCACTCGGAGCGGGCGGTCTCGGCGAGCTTGAAGGCGGCGGAATCCGGGTCCACCACGCATTGCGTCATGCCGTAATGGTCGCGCAGGTCGATGAAGAGCACGCCGCCGTGGTCGCGGATGCGGTGGCACCAGCCGGACAGGCGCGCGACCTCGCCGACATGGGTTTCGCGGAGCGCGCCGCAGGTATGGGAGCGATAACGGTGCATGGCCTGGCTTCTTGGAATGACGGCGCGCACCCATCATGGGAGGGCCGCCGTGTCAAGGCGAGGCGGCCGGCGGCACCCCGCGGAGCCATCTCCGGAGGCCCGCCGCACGGGCCGGCGCGAGGCCTGCGAAAAGCGCCTAACATCCTGAAGAAAAAGGGCTCTTGAGGGCCCCGGACCCTTGCGGAACGAACCCGGAACACCCATATCCGGTCTATGTTCCGCTACCCTCATCCCGCTTTGACCTTCATCGGCGCCGGCCTTGCCGCGCTGGCGGCGTCCGGGCTCGTCCCGGGCGGCGCCGAGGCCTGGCCGCTCGCGCTCGCCGGCGTCGCCGCGCTGGCGCCTGCGGCCGCGCGCCACGACCCCGACCTGAGTGACGCCGGAGGCGACCGGCCGAACCTCGACACCGTCGAGGAGCGGCAGGAGGGCGCCTGGCGCGTCTACCCGCTCGACGGGGCGATGCAGCTCGCCTACCGGGACGTCGCCGGCAATCCGAGCCTGCGCCGCATCCTGGCGCGCGAGCTGAAAGTGGGCCCCGGCAAGGTGCTGCTCGGCGGCATCGACGCCGTGGACGACGGCTATCGCGGCTTCAGGGCCGACCGCATCGACCTCCTCGTCGACGTCGAGACCGGCCAGACCGTCGACCGCAACATCCTGGACTGGCTGGTCAAACGGGCGCTCCAGCAGGCGAAGCAGCGCCGCAAGGGCGCACGCCGCGAGGCGGACCGGGCGGAGTGATCCGACGGCCCGCCTTATTTCCGGCCGGGCCCGTCCCCCGCAGGAACCATCCCTGCACCGCCACGATTGTCCGGGAAACGGCCCCGTTTCGGGCCTGCTCCTGGAGTGACGCGATGCCCAACACGGAATCGGAACGGGAAGCCGCCCGCCTCCTGGCGGAGATCGGCGCGAGCCCCGCGGATCCGCAGACCTGCGCCAAGCTCGCGGCGGCCCTCGAAGCCGCCGAGCAGCGCGGCCGCCGTCAGTCCCGCGAGGACAAGCAGTCGAGCGGCTGACGTCCCGGTCTGCTTCCGTTATCTGGACGGCCGGCGCCGCGGGCCGCGCTGCGACCGCGCCACGCCCCCGGTCTGCGACACCCGCGCATTCGCCTGTTCGAGCTGCTCGGCCAGCGACGCGGCTTCCTGACGGGCGGTCCGGAGTTCCGCCACCCGCTGCTCCTCGCTCTGCCGGAGCGCCGCGGTTTCGGCCCGCGCGGCCTGGAGCTGCGTGCGCAGGTCGACGAGTTCGCGCTCGATCTCGCGCTGGCGCTCCCCGGCCGCACGCCACTGGTCCCGCTCGGCCGACACCTGACCGAGATCCGCCTCGAGGCGCTCGACCTGGGCCGCAAGCTGGGCCCGGGTCTCGGCGCTGTCGCGCAGGTTCCACAGGAGCGCGCCCCATCCCGCGAAGGCGAGCGCCAGGAACAGCAGGCTGCCGGCGATGTGGCCGTTGAGGCGCTTCGTGTCCTGAGGAGCCGTCATCCTCTCCGCTCCCGTGCCGGAAGCAGCGTGGTCGGGCGCCTCATGGCGTCGTGATCGGTCATTCTCCCCCGCAAGCGATGCCCGGTGCCGGTCAGGGACCCGCATTCCGTGCGCTCCGCTTGGACAGCCGAGTATGGCCGCAAGATGGCCGCCGGGCCCGCAGGCGCTGCCGAGGCGGGTTTTCGGTGGGGATTTGGGGCCTGCCGGAACGTCCGGTCCCGCTTGGCCGTTCTCCCTTCATCGTCAAGCTTCTCGCGGCGGAGGACATCGCGGATGAGCCGGGGCCGGAATCCGATCGAACTGACGGCCCGCTGCGGATACGGCGCAAGGGGCGTGGTCTATGGCCTCGTCGGCAGCCTCGCGCTGCTCGCGGCGATCGGCTCCGGCGGCCAGACCGGCGGCAGCCGGAGCGCCCTGCAGAGCCTGGTGGGCCAGCCCTTCGGCCGGACGATCCTGGTCGTCATCGCGGTCGGGCTGGCCGGTTTCGCGGCGTGGCGGGTGCTGGAGGCGCTCACCGATGCGGACCGGCACGGCACCTCCTGGAAGGGCCTCGCTGTGCGCGGCGCCCATCTCCTCAGCGGCGCCATCTATGCGGCTCTCTCGCTCAGCGCCGTCGGGATCGCCTTCGGGGCCTCCGGCGGCGGAGAGGACGCGACGGCCCGCGACTGGACGGCCTGGCTCCTGGCGCAGCCTTTCGGGCAATGGCTCGTGGGGCTGGCGGGCCTGGCCATCGGCGGCACCGGCCTCGGCTTCCTGCTCAAGGCCTGGCGCGGCGACGTCACGCGCCACCTCGCCTGCGACGCGGCGACCGCCCGGTGGGCCGTGCTGCTCGGCCGCCTCGGCTACGCGGCGCGCGGGGTGGTCTTCCTCATCATCGGGGGCTTCGTGGTGCTGGCCGCCCTCCACAGCAGCTCGTCCGAGGTGATGGGTCTCGGCGGCGCGCTCCAGACCGTCGCAGCCCAGACTTACGGCTCGACCCTGCTCGCACTCGTGGCCATCGGCCTGTTCGCCTTCGGGGTGTTCGGCATCGTCCAGGCGCTCTACCGCCGCATCGACGCGCCCGATTTCGACGACGCCAAGGCGGCGGCGCGGGACGGTATCGGCTCGCTCACGGGCTAGAGCGGGTCCGCCGGCCGGAACACGCCACGAGACCCCTGATAGGCTGACGCCGGAGCAGCCCAGCCGGATCAGGCCGGAGAACCGGCCTCCTGCTCCATGTCCCTGCCCCGCAATCCTCCCGGACGGCAGAGAGCCGGATAGAGCCGCGCCATCTCGGCGACGAGGAAGGAGGCCGGCACGTCCGCGTAGGTGCCGCGCTGGGTCACATACTGCATGAACTCCCGCCCCTCGGTGTCGAAGGCCTGGAGCAGCGCGTCCCCGGACCCGTCGAACGCCAGGGGAGCGACGCCGAGCTTCTCGCACAGGGTCGCATTGAAGGTCGGCGTCGCCTTGACCCAACGATCCCCCGGCTTCAGCTCCACGTAGCCGTGCCAGGCGAAGAGGTCCGTACCGACGGATTCGAGCAGGCGCGGGGTGGCGAGGTGATTGCGCACGTCGGCGAAGCCGACCCGGGCCGGGATGCCGACCGCCCGGCAGAGCGCCGCATAGAGCGCCGCCTTGCCGACGCAGTAACCGCTCCCCCGTTTCAGCACGCTGCTGGCGCGGTAGGTCTCGAGGTCGGTGTAGTCGACGTAGGGATCGTAGCGGATCTCGTCCCGCACCGCGCGGTAGAGCGCCCGCGCCCGCTCGTCCGACGTCCGCGCACCCTCCGTGCGGGCCTCCGCGAAGGCGCGGATTTCCGGGTGGCCGCTGTCGACGTACTCGCCCGGCGACAGGCTCTCACGGTCGGCTGCCTCGGCGGCGGTCTCGCTCATGAACGTCCAATCCCGTTCGAAGCGCCATGCCGCCGAGACGTGCCCCCGGCGGCATGGCATTGCGCAGTTCGTTCCGGCGGGAGGTTAGTCGTCCGCACCGCCTGCGAGCAAGATCTCGCGCTTTCCGGCGTGGTTGGCGGGCCCGACGATGCCCTCCTTCTCCATCCGCTCCATGAGCGAGGCGGCGCGGTTGTAGCCGATCTGCAGGCGGCGCTGGATGTAGGAGGTCGAGGCCTTCTTGTGGCGCAGCACCACCGCGACCGCCTGGTCGTAGATGTCGCTGATGTCGGCGCCGAAATCGCCCTCGTCGAAGACCGGCGTCTCCTCGGTTTCCAGCTCGCCCTCGTCGTCCGCAGTGACGGCGTCGAGGTAGACCGGCTTGCCCTGGCGCTTGAGGTGGGCCACGACCTTCTCGACCTCCGCATCGGCCACGAACGGTCCGTGCACGCGCGCAATCCGTCCGCCGCCCTGCATGTGAAGCATGTCGCCCTGTCCGAGGAGCTGCTCGGCGCCCATCTCGCCGAGGATGGTGCGGCTGTCGATCTTGGATGTGACCTGGAAGGAGATGCGGGTGGGGAAGTTCGCCTTGATGGTGCCCGTGATCA
>JAESGR010000376.1_pt1 | contig 40408 bp, 49 predicted proteins | sample 9269771 | NCBI WGS metagenome assembly JAESGR01 (sample SAMN15739572, study PRJNA653492) | algae metagenome | isolation source: Chroococcus sp. CMT-3BRIN-NPC107 and co-occurring heterotrophs from well... | place: USA: Clark Mountains Wilderness, California | collected 2010-04-18 | reverse complement strand
CCCAGCACGGCGAGCACGGCGGCCAGCACCGACAACGAGAACTCCCACTGGAAGAACGCGAAGAAGCCCAGGATGATGATCACGTCGTGCAGGTTGGCGACGATGGCCGCGACCGAGAACTTCCACTCGAAGCGGAAGGCCAGGTAGATCATGATGCCGATGATGACGAAGGCGAGCGCCTTCGCCCCGTCCTCGGCCAGCTCGCGCCCGACCTGCGGGCCCACGAACTCGCTGCGCGAGAGGCGGACCGGCTCGGCGGCCGCGTTGCCCGGCGTGGCACAGACCTGCCGCGACCCCGACTGGCCCTGTTCGACGGCTCCCTCACGACTGACGACGGTGCCGCCCTCGGCCCTGCAGAGCTCGGAGAAGACGCGTGCGACCAGGTCGGCTTGCTTGATGTCGCCGCGCAGCGGCACCCGGATCAGCACGTCACGCGAGCTGCCGAAGTTCTGCACCAGCACGTCGCCCAGGTTCAGCGCCTCGACGGTGCGCCGCACCTTGGGAATGTCCGCCGCCTGCGCGTAGGCCGTCTCGATGACCGTGCCGCCCGTGAACTCGATCGAGAAGTGCAGGCCGCGCGTCGCCAGGAAGAAGACGGCCGCGAGGAAGGTCACCAGCGAGATGACGTTGAGGACCAGCGCATGCCGCATGAACGGGATGTCGCGCCGGATTCGGAAGAACTCCATCGTGGCTTTCGGTGACTTGCTCGGTGAGCGGGTTCAGCTCTTCGCCGGGACGCTGGGCCCGGGCTTCCAGACCTGCCCGATGGACACGCCCTTCAGGCGCTTCTTGCGGCCGTACCAGAGGTTGACGAGCCCGCGCGAGAACATCACCGCCGAGAACATCGACGTGAGGATGCCCAGGCAGTGGACGATGGCGAAGCCGCGCACCGGCCCGGAGCCGAAGGCCAGCAGGGCGAGGCCCGCGATCAGCGTCGTCACGTTCGAGTCCAGGATGGTCGCGAACGCCTTCTCGTAGCCGGTATGGATAGCCGCCTGCGGCGAGGCTCCGGCGCGCAGCTCCTCGCGCACCCGCTCGTTGATGAGGACGTTGGCGTCAATGGCCATGCCGAGCGTCAACGCGATGGCGGCGATGCCGGGGAGGGTCAGCGTCGCCTGCAGCATGGACAGCACCGCCACCAGCAGCAGCAGGTTGAAGGCGAGCGCCAGCGTCGAGATCACGCCGAAGAGCAGGTAGTAGCCGCACATGAACGCGGCGATGGCGGCGAAGCCGTAGATGACGCTCTGGAACCCCTTGTCGATGTTCTCGGCGCCGAGGCTCGGCCCGATGGTCCGTTCCTCGATGATCTCCATCGGCGCCGCGAGCGAGCCGGCGCGCAGCAGCAGCGCCGTGTCGTTTGCCTCGGCGGTGGTCATGCTGCCCGAGATCATGAAGCGGGCGCCGAGCTCGCTGCGGATCACCGGTGCGGTGACGACCTCTCCCTTGCCCTTCTCGAACAGCAGGATCGCCATACGCTTGCCGACGTTCTCGCGCGAGACGTCGCGCATGATTCGCGCGCCCTTCGCATCGACGGTCAGGTTCACGGCCGGCTGCTGCTTGTCGTCGAAGCCCGGCTGGGCGTCGGTGAGGCTCTCCCCGGTGAGCAGCACCTGGCGCTTGATGATGATCGGCGTCGAGCCGCGCTCGTTGTAGCGCTCGCTGCCGAAAGGCACGGGCCCGGCGCCGCTCGCGGCCAGGCGGGCTTCCGGGCTTTCGTCGACCAGCCGCATCTCGAGGGTCGCCGTCCGGCCGATGATGTCCTTGGCCTTGGCGGTGTCCTGGACCCCGGGCAGCTGCACCACGACGCGGTCGGCACCCTGCTGCTGGATCACCGGCTCCGCGACGCCGAGCTCGTTGACCCGGTTGTGCAGCGTCGTGATGTTCTGCGTCAGGGCCGCGGCCTGCACCTGCTGCGCCGCCGCCGGCTTGAGGGCGCCGGCGAGCTTGAAATCGCTGCCGTCGACGCTTTCCACCCAATCGACGTCGGGGAGCTGGTCCTGGAGGAGGTTGCGCGCCGCGACGAGGGTGTCGCGGTCCCGGAAGCGAACGTTGACGGTATTGCCGTCGCGGACGATGCCGGTGTGGCGGATGTTCTTGTCGCGAAGCAACGTGCGCACATCGCCGGCGATCGCATCGGCCTTCTTGAGGAGCGCCGCCTTCATGTCCACCTGCATCAGGAAGTGGACGCCGCCGCGCAGGTCGAGACCGAGATACATCGGCAGCGCCCGCATGGCCGTGAGCCAGGTCGGCGATCGCGAGAGGAGGTTCAGCGCGACGACGTAGGCGGGGTCGTTCGGGTCGGGGTTGAGGGCGGCGTCGATCGCCTCCTTGGCCTTGCGCTGGGCGTCAAGGTCGCCGAACCGCGCCTTGACGGAATTGCCGTCGAACTGGACGAAGTCCGCCTTCAGCCCGGCCTTGCCGATGATCTCCTCGACCCGGGCCGCCATGGTCGCGTCGAGCTTGACCGTCGCCTTGCCGCTCGAGACCTGGACCGCCGGCGCTTCGCCGAAGAAGTTCGGCAGCGTGTAGACGAGGCCGACGATCAGCGCGACCAGGAGGATCGCGTACTTCCAGAGAGGGTAGCGGTTCACTTGGGCTCAGCTCACTTCACGGTGCCCTTGGGCATCACCTGCACCACCGCGGCACGCTGGACCTGGATCTCGACACCGTTCGCCACCTCGACGCCGATGAAGGTATCGCCCATCTTCGACACCTTGCCGAGCACGCCGCCCGACGTGACGACCTCGTCGCCCTTGGCGAGCGCATCGATCATCGCCTTGTGCTCCTTCTGCCGTTTCATCTGCGGCCGGATCATCACGAAATAGAGCACGACGAACATCAGGATCAGCGGCAGCATGCTGCCGAGCCCGCCGAACAGCGAGTCGGGCGAGCCCGTCGGCGCCGGGGCACCGGTCGTGGTCTGGGCGACGGCTTCGGAAATGAACACGGGCAGATTCCTCCTGCATGCAAGGGGCAGGACGCCCCCGGCAAAACCTCTGAATTGTAAGGTCGCGCGGCTCAGAGCCCTGCCGCACCATCGGCGACCCGAGGCGGCACGGCGCTGCGCTGCGCCGCCGGGACCCGAGCGCGGACCAGCCGCAGCAAGGTGATCTCGGACGGCGCGCCGAAGCGCTTCGGCGGGCCCCAGTAGCCGGTCCCGCGGCTGGTGTAGACCCACATTCGGCGCCAGCGGTTCAATCCGGCGGTGAACGGCTGCTGCAGCCGGACGAAGAAGTTCCACGGGAAGAACTGGCCGCCATGGGTGTGGCCGGAAAGCTGCAGGTCGAAGCCCGCCGCCTCGGCCGCGGCGGCGCTGCGCGGCTGGTGCGCGAGCAGGACGCGGAGAGCGACACCCGGCGGGCTGCCGGCGATGGCCGCTTTCGGATCGCTAGCCTGACTGCGATCGAAGTGCGCGGCGCTGAAATCCGTAACGCCGGCGACGACGATGGCGGCGGCCCCACGTCGCAGCACGACGTGTTCGTTGAGGAGCACCCGGATGCCGAGGCGCCTCAGCTCGCGGATCCAGCCGGCGGCGCCCGAGTAGTACTCGTGGTTGCCGGTCACGAAGAACGTTCCGTCCCGGGAGCGCAGACCCGCGAGAGGCGCGACGTGCGCGGCGAGGTCCGACACCGGCCCGTCGACCAGGTCGCCGGTGATCGCCACCATGTCGGCGTCAAGGTCGTTCACCGCCGCCACGATCGCCTCGACGAAAGGCCGCCGGATGGTGGGCCCGACGTGCACATCGCTGATCTGCACGATGGAAAAGCCCTCCAGCTCGGCCGGCAGGTTCAGGACCGGAACGTTCACGCGAGCGATCCGTGCGGTCCGCCGGGCGTTGGCGAAGCCCCAGAGCGTGATGACGGCGGCGGCGACCGGGACCGCGATCGCGCTGGCCCGCTCCGCGGCCGCGAAGCCGATCCGGGCCGGAGCGAGTGCGTCGAATGCGGCCAGCACCAGCAGGCCGACATCGCGGACCAGCGTCAGGACGAACAGCGAGGAGAACAGGCCCATGGCGACGAGCGCCACCCAGGCGAGCAGGTCCGGCGATTCGCTGCCGCGACGCCGGCGGGCCCGCAGCCCGTAGGGCATGGCGATCACCGAGGCAACCAGCAGGAGCACGAACAGGGTGGCGCCGAGCGGGCCCAGGGAAGGTCCGATGCGCCAGGCCACCCAGGCATGCAGCGCGGCGAGGATCAGGCGAAGTCTCATGAGGGTCGGGGCCGCGAAGCGCAGAGCCAGCATGTGGGCCCGACCTAGGCGGGTTCAATGACTCGGGCGGTGCTGCTCTTCAGCAACGCTGCCGGCGAAGGACCCGTCAGGGCTGCGGCGCGGTCGCCGCGGCGACGGGCCGCGACGGGCTGCGCAGGTTGATCAGGTTGCCGGCGAGGATGAGGCCGGCGCCGAGGGCAGTGAACACATCGATTGCCTCGGCGTAGACCAGCCAGCCGACGAGGGCGCTGAGCGGCACGCGAAGAAAATCCATCGGCACGACGGTCGTGGCGTCGGCATGCCGCAGCGCCTGCGTCATGCAGTAGTGCGAGTACGTGCCGCAGAACGCGATCAGGACGACCCAGGGCCAGGCGCCGGCCGTCGGCTCGCGCCAGACGTACAGCGCGGGAGCGATGCCGATCACGGACTGGATCACGAGCATCCAGAAGATGATCCCGACCACGCTTTCCGTCGTCGTCAACGACTTCACGAGGATCATGGAGATCGCGAATCCCACCGCCGCCCCGAGAGCGATCAGCTGACCGGGGTCCAGCCGGCCGAGGCCCGGGCGGACGATCACCGCCACGCCGACGATCCCGAGGGCGATGGCGACCACCCGCGCCGGGCTCATGCGCTCGCCGAGGAAGAAGACGGCGAGGATGGCGGTCCAGACCGGCATCGTGAATTCGATCGCAACGACCTCGGCGACCGGGATCAAGGTCAAGGCGAAGAACCAGCCGAACTGGGCGCCGTAGTGGAAGGTGTTGCGAGCGGCGTGCTGGCCGAGCCGCGCCGTGCGCATCGCTGCCAGCCCACCCGCACGCACGACGAGCGGATACAGCATGACGAGGCCGAGCAGCGAGCGCATCTCCATGATCTGGAAGACGTGCAGGGTTCGCATCGCCTCGCGTCCGGCGACGACGATGATGAGCATGAGCAGGAGCCACCCCGACACCCAGGCGGCGGCTTTCCTCTTCGACGGCTGTCGACTCATTCGGGCGGCACCCGGAAAGCGAAACGCCCACCTTGCGGGTGGGCGTTGCGACGGATCGAACCTGAAATCTTGGTTGCGAGGGCAGGATTTGAACCTGCGACCTTTGGGTTATGAGCCCAACGAGCTACCAGACTGCTCCACCTCGCGACTGGATGCGTCAGTTTATCACGGGCGCCCGTTCAAAGCCCTGCCTTGGCCAAGGTCTCGAGGAAGCGATCGGCGTTCTGGAAGCCGACGAATCGGGCCGGCACGATCTCCTGGCCAGTGGCGTCGAAGAAGATGGTGCCGGGCGGTCCGAACAGGCGGAAACGCTTCAGCAGCTCCCGGTCGTCGTCGTTGTTGGCGGTGACATCGGCCTTGAGCAACAGGGCACCGGCGAGCTTCTTCTGCACCTTGGCGTCCGTCAGCGTGTAGCGCTCCATCTCCTTGCACGAGACGCACCAGTCGGCATAGAAATCCAGCATCACCGGACGGCCCGCAGAGCGCACGGCCACGTCCAGCTCGCCGACGTTTCGCACGCGCGTGAACTGCGGCATGTCGAGCTCCTTGCCGCCGATGCCGAGGCGCGCCAGCGGCTGGAGCGGGTCGCTTCCTCCTGCGGCGGCGCCGACAAGCTGCATCACGCCCACCAACGCGAGCAGGCCGGCGGCGCCATGTCGCCACGTCGAGCCTCGCCCTGCCTTGACGAGCATGGCCGCCGCGGCCAACGCCAGAACCCCCCAGACCGCGAGCACCAGCGGAGCCGGAAGCAGCGACTGGATGGTCCACAGCGCCACGCCGAGGAGCAGGAAGCCAAAGGCGGCCTTCACCTCGACCATCCAGGCGCCGGCGCGCGGCAGCAGCGCCCCGGCCGACGCGCCGACGAGAAGCAGCGGCACGCTCATCCCGGTGGCCAGCGAGAACAGCGCGGTGCCGCCGAGCCAGACGTCGCGGGTCTGGCTCAGGTAGAGCAACGCACCGGCGAGCGGCGCCGCGACACAGGGGCTGACGATGAGAGCCGATACGCCACCCATGGCGCAGACGCCGGCCACCCGTCCGGCGGGCAGCTTCTGCGAGGCCGACATGAAGCGGCAGGCCAGGAACTGCGGCAGTTGCAGCGAGTAGACGCCGAACATCGAGAGGGCGAGCGCGACCAGACCCACGGCAAAAGCGCTGAGCACCCACGGGTTCTGCAAGGCCGCGGCCAGCCCCTCGCCGGCGAGCCCGGCGGCGACCCCGAACCCCGTGTAAACCACGGCCATGCCGAAGGAATACGACGCCGCGAGAGCGAAGCCGCGCCGGCGCGAGACCGCGGTCGACCTCGCGCACTGCTCCGCTTGCTGCGTCGAGTGACCCGCGGCTGCCGACCCGGACGCGGCGTTGCGGGACAGCGTCCCGCCGGCAGTCGCCAGGGCCGGCCCCGGCGGGCCCTGGCCGACGATGATCGAGGACACGATCGGCAGCATGGGCAGCACGCAAGGCGTGAGCGACAGCAGGATGCCGGCGATGAAGAAGGCGCCCACGACCGACCAGAAGGCACCGCCGTGCAGCACCGCCTCGATCGCCGACGTCTCGTTCACGACCAGCGTCCCCACGGCAGGCGACGCAGCCGTCCCCACGGTCCAGGACGACACTGAGCGCTTGGACGGACCGGGCGCCGGTGACAGCAGGCGCACGATGCCGGTGCCGCCGAAGCCCGCCAGGCTGACACTGGCTTCGCTCGGCATCGGCGGGTAGCAGAGTCCGGCATCGGCACAGCCCTGGCTGGTCGTCACCAGCCTGAACTCGGCGCCCGCCTGCTGCACGGGAAGCACGATGCTGATTTTGTCTCGGTAGGTCTCGACGTCCTTCTGAAACGTCTGGTCGTACTTGACCTTGCCCGCGGGCAGCACGGGCGTTCCCAGCTCGGCACCCGAGGCGGAGAACTTGAACTGGTCCCGGTACATGTAATAGCCCGGCGCGATGGCGAAGCTCACCTCGACCGTCTTGGGGTCGAGCGCCCGGGCCGAGAACTTGAACGCCTTTTCCGGCTCGAGGAAGTCCTGCGACGCGAAGGCCGCGCCCGGCCCCAAGAACAACCAGGCGCAGACGAGGAGCACGAGCCGGACCGCCCGGTGGGCTACGCCGGACCCTGCGTGTCGCTGCGGAACGGGCAGTCGTGCCTGCATGTGGATGGGTCGGCGCCCGCAAGCCCGGCTTACAGCAACCGGCTAGCGGAAGAAACGGCGCCGGGTGAGCACCAGCGCCAGATAGTAGCCGGTGCAGGCATACCCTGTGAGAAGGAGGAGCGGCAGCCACGGCTCGGTGGGAAGTTTTCCCAGGATGAGCGGCCGAACCAGATCGACGGCGGCCTTCAGCGGCAGGACGTTGGCGATGGCCTGCAGCCACGGCGGCATCTGGGAGATGGGGAAATACACGCCCGACAGGAAGGTCATGGGCGTGATGACCAGGGTGAAGTAGTAGGTGAAGAAGTCGTAGCCCTTGGCGACGGCATTGAAGACGAGCGCGACCGACGCGAAGGTGACGCCCACGAGTCCCAGGATCGGGATCGCCAGCAGCATCGTCGGCGCCCGGCTGATGCCGAGCAGGAAGATGACCCCCATGATGGCCGCGCAGGAAAAGAGCGCCTTCATCGCAGCCCAGAGCATTTCCGCGAAGACGATGTCGTCGAGGGCGACGGGCGCGTTCAGGATGGAATCCCACGTCTTCTGCACGGCCATCCGCGAATAGGCGGAGTAGAGCGCCTCGAAGGTCGCCGCCAGCGCGGCGCTCACGGCGACGGTCCCTGACGCCAGGTACTCGATGTAGGGCAGGCCGTCGACCTGCCCGATCAGCGACCCGACCCCATAGCCGAACGCCACCAGCGTGATCAGCGGCTCGGCGATGTTGCCGAGGACGCTGGGCACCGCCAGCTTCTTCCAGACCAGGAGGTTGCGCAGCACCACCGGCCAGAAGCGGCGGGTGACGTGCGGGGCGGCGTAGAGGGGTACGAGCATGCGGTCTCAGCCGTCGTCGCGGATCTGCCGGCCTGTCATCTTGAGGAACAGATCCTCCAGGTTCGCCGGTCGATGCAGGGTGCGGAGGCGGTGATCGGACGCGAGCGCGTCGAGCAGCGGCTTGGCGTCGCGCAGGTAGAAGAAGACGGTGTCGCCGCTCGTCTCCACACGCTGCGCCAACGCGGCATGGGCGCGTGCCGCGGCGGCCGCGCCCTCGCCGTAGACCTCGACCACGTCGCTTTCCAGGTGCTCGGCGATCAGGCCGCGCGGCGTGCCCTCGGCGATCTTGCGGCCGTGGTCGAGCACGAGCAGGCGGTCGCAGAGACGCTCGGCCTCGTCCATGAAGTGGGTGGTGAGCAGGATCGACTTGCCCTGCTGCAGCAAGGTTCCGAGCCGCTCCCACATGAGGTGCCGGGCCTGCGGGTCGAGGCCGGTCGTCGGCTCGTCGAGCAGCAGCAGGTCGGGGTCGTTGATGAGCGCGCGGCCCAGCGAGAGCCGCCGCTTCATGCCGCCCGACAGCTCGCCCGGCTTGGCGCCCGCCTTCCCCTGCAGCGCGGCGAACTCGAGCAGGCGGGGCACGCGCGCGTCGATCACCGCCCGCGGCAGGCCGAAGTAGGCGCCGTAGACGCGCAGGTTCTCGGCACAGGTGAAATCCGGGTCCAGGCTGTCGAACTGCGTGACGACGCCGATCCGCTTCTTGGCGTCGCGGACGCGCGCCGGCAGCGGCATGCCGAAAGCCGTGATCTCGCCGCCGTCGGGGCCGGAGAGGCCGAGACAGATGCGGATCGTCGTCGTCTTGCCGGCCCCGTTGGGACCGATCACGCCGAGGCACTCGCCGGGCATGATCTCGAGCGACAGGTCATCGACGACGGTCGCGTCGCCGAACTTCTTCGTGAGGTGCGAGATGCGAAGGAGCGGCTCGGCCATGCCCCGCCCGCTCCGATTGCTTCGGTCAGGCGGCTTCGTTGTCGCCCTCGGCCGGCTCGGCGGGCGCGGGCCGGTCGACGAGCTCGACGTACGCCATCGGCGCGTTGTCGCCGACGCGGAAGCCCATCTTCAGGATTCGCGTGTAGCCGCCCGGGCGCGCCTGATAGCGCGGGCCGAGCTCGTTGAACAGCTTGGCGACGATGGCCCGGTCGCGGGTGCGATCGAAGGCCAGGCGGCGATTGGCCAGCGTCGGCTGCTTGGCGAGGGTGATGAGCGGCTCGACGACGCGGCGCAGCTCCTTGGCCTTGGGCAGCGTGGTCTTGATGGCCTCGTGCTGGAGCAGCGAGACGCACATGTTGCGAAGCATCGCCAGGCGATGCTCCGAGGTGCGGTTGAGCTTGCGGAGTCCGTGACGGTGACGCATGGTGCTTCCTTTCTGTCTTGCTATGAGCCGCCAGCCGTGTCAGGTACTGGCGGGTGCACCGGGCCGTCGGGCGGCCCTGTCTTTCTTATCGCTTGTCCAGACCCTGGGGAGGCCAGTTCTCGAGCCGGGCGCCGAGCGTGAGGCCGCGCGAGGCGAGCACTTCCTTGATCTCGTTCAGCGACTTGCGTCCGAGGTTCGGGGTCTTCAGCAGCTCGGTCTCGGTGCGCTGGATCAGATCGCCGATGTAGTAGATGTTCTCGGCCTTCAGGCAGTTGGCCGAGCGCACGGTCAGCTCGAGCTCGTCGACCGGGCGGAGCAGGATCGGGTCGAACTGCGTGGTGCGCGTCGGCTGCGGCTCGAACATCTCGCCGATCTGGCCTTCCAGCTGGGCGAACACGGCCAGCTGCTCGACGAGGATCTTCGCCGACGAGCGGATCGCTTCTTCCGGCGTGATCGCGCCGTTGGTGGCGATCTCCATCACCAGCTTGTCGAGATCGGTGCGCTGCTCGACGCGGGCGCTCTCGACCGTGTAGCTCACCCGCGACACCGGCGAGAACGACGCGTCGAGGACGATCCGGCCGATCGACTTGGTCGGCTCGTCGCCGTAGCGGCGCAGGTTTCCGGGCACGTAGCTGCGGCCCTTCTCGACCTTGATCTGCATGTCGAGCTTGCCGCCCGACGACAGGTTGGCGATGACGTGCTCGGGATTGATGATCTCGACGTCGTGCGGCGTCTGGATGTCGCCGGCCGTGACCGGGCCCTCGCCTTCCTTGCGCAGCACCAGCGTGACCTCGTCGCGGTTGTGCAGCCGGAACACCACGCCCTTGAGGTTCAGCATGATGTGGACGACGTCTTCCTGGACACCATCGATGGCCGAGTACTCGTGCAGCACGCCGGCGATCGTGACTTCCGTGGGCGCATAGCCGACCATCGACGACAGCAGCACGCGGCGCAGCGCGTTGCCGAGGGTGTGGCCGTAGCCGCGTTCGAACGGCTCCAGCGTCACCTTGGCGCGGTTGCCGCCTTGCGGCTCGACGTTGATGGCTTTGGGTTTCAGCAGATTGGTTTGCATTGACGTCCTGTTGATCTCAATACCCTCGGCTCGTTACACCGATAAGGCTGATGGACTGCGCCGGGCTTGGTGGAACAGCTCCGCTGCCGGCAAACGGAGCGATGGAAATGCCGAGAAGGGGTGGCGGCGCGGCCGACACCCCGCTGTCTTGGGGTACCCGCTATCGCGAGTACAGCTCCACGATGAGCGCTTCCTTGATGTCGGCGCCGAACTCGTCGCGGTCGGGGGCCTTCTTGAACACGCCTTCGAGCTTGGTCGTGTCGACCTGCACCCAGGCGGCCAGGCCCTGGCCTTCGGCGAGCTTGACGGAATCGGTGACGCGGAGCTGCTTCTTCGCCTTCTCGCGGACGCCGACGGTGTCGCCGGGCTTGACCGAGTAGGAGGCGATGTCGACGACCTCGCCATTGACCGTGATGCCGCGGTGCGACACCAGTTGGCGCGCCTCGGCGCGGGTCGAGCCGAAGCCCATCCGGTAGACGACGTTGTCCAGACGCGATTCCAGCAGCGACAGCAGGTTCGCACCCGTGTTGCCGCGGCGCCGGGTCGCTTCCTCGAAGTAGCGGCGGAACTGGCGCTCGAGCACGCCGTACATGCGCTTGACCTTCTGCTTCTCGCGCAGCTGCAGGCCGAAGTCGGACGTGCGGGTGCCCGAGGTGCGGCCGTGCTGGCCGGGCTTCGAGTCGAACTTGGCCTTGTCGCCGATCGGGCGGCGAGCGCTCTTCAGAAAGAGATCGGTGCCTTCCCGGCGGGAGAGCTTGGCCTTCGGGCCGAGATAACGTGCCACGTGATGTCCTTTGTATCGTCTGACGCAGGGCTCAGGGGAGCCTGCGCGAGTCTGGCGGGTTGTTGTTGTCGGCGCTCAGACGGTGGGCTTGGGGTGAAGCTGGTGCGATGCGGGCCTCAGATGCGGCGCCGCTTCTGGGGCCGGCAGCCGTTGTGCGGCACCGGCGTCACGTCGGAGATGGAGTTGATGCGGATGCCGAGCGACGCCAGCGCGCGCACCGACGACTCGCGGCCGGGCCCGGGGCCCTTGATGCGGACGTCGAGCGTCTTGATGCCCTGGTCCTGCGCCGCACGGCCGGCCGTCTCGGCGGCCACCTGGGCGGCGAAGGGGGTCGATTTGCGCGAACCCTTGAAGCCCTGCCCGCCGCTCGACGCCCAGGCCAGGGCGCTGCCCTGGCGGTCCGTGATCGTGATGATGGTGTTGTTGAAGGACGCGTGGACGTGCGCGACGCCGTCGGCGACGTTCTTGCGGACCTTCTTGCGCACGCGCTGGGCGGCGGTATTGACGGGCGGTTTAGCCATGGAGCGGACCTCTTGTCGAACGGTTGCTGGGCGGCGTCACTTCTTGACGAGCGCGCCGCTCTTGCGCGGGCCCTTGCGGGTGCGCGCGTTGGTCTTTGTGCGCTGGCCGCGCACCGGCAGGCCGCGGCGATGGCGGAAGCCGCGGTAGCAGCCGAGGTCCATCAGACGCTTGATGTTGATCGACATCTCGCGGCGAAGGTCGCCCTCGATCGCGATGCGGCCGATCTCCTCGCGGATGCGCTCGAGGTCGGTGTCGGTGAGATCCTTCACCTTGCGGTCGAGCGGCACGCCGGCGTTGACGCAGATCTTCTGCGCCGTCGACCGGCCGATGCCGTAGATCGACGTCAGTCCGATCTCGGTGTGCTTGTGAGGCGGAATGTTGATGCCGGCGATACGTGCCATGGAGTTCCTCGTTCTTGCTTCCTGCGTTCAGACGATGGCGGATCGCCTCAGCCCTGGCGCTGCTTGTGCCGGGGGTCGGTGCAGATCACGCGCACGACGCCCTTGCGCCGGATGACCTTGCAATGGCGGCACATCTTCTTGACCGATGCTGCGACTTTCATCTCTCGCTCCTGATCTCTGTTCGTCTCTTCACTTGGCGCGGAACACGATGCGCGCCCGGCTCAGGTCGTACGGCGTCAACTCGACGGTCACCTTGTCGCCCGGCAGGATGCGGATGTAGTGCATGCGCATCTTTCCCGAGATGTGGCCGAGCACCACATGACCGTTTTCCAGCTTCACACGAAACGTGGCGTTCGGCAGATTCTCCAGAATCTCGCCCTGCATCTGAATGACGTCGTCTTTCGCCATGCGTTCCGCGTCGGGTCGTCCTTCGTTCGATCTTGAGGTTGTGTGGCTGGAAAAGCGCTCAGGTCGCCTTGAAGCTGGCCTTCTTGAGCAGCGATTCGTATTGCTGGCTCATGACGTAGCTCTGCACCTGGGCCCAGAAGTCCATCGTCACGACGACGATGATCAGGAGCGACGTGCCGCCGAAGTAGAACGGCACGTTGTACTTGAGGACCAGGAACTCGGGCAGGAGGCAGACGGCGGTGATGTAGATGGCGCCGGCCAGCGTCAGGCGCGACAGGATCCGGTCGATGTGGCGGGCCGTCTGGTCGCCGGGACGAATGCCCGGGATGAAGGCGCCGCTCTTCTTCAGGTTGTCGGCGGTCTCGCGGCTGTTGAAGACGAGCGCCGTGTAGAAGAAGCAGAAGAAAACGATCGCCGCGGCGTAGAGCATCACGTAGATCGGCTGACCCGGGGCGAGCAGGGCGGCGAGATCCTTGAGCCAGCGCAGGCTGTCGCCGGTGGCGAACCAGCTGACGATCGTGGTCGGCAGCAGGATGATCGACGAGGCGAAGATCGGCGGGATGACGCCCGACATGTTCAGCTTCAGGGGCAGGTGCGACGACTGGCCGCCGTAAACCTTGTTGCCGACCTGGCGTTTGGCGTAGTTGACGAGGATCTTGCGCTGCCCGCGCTCGACGAAGACCACGGCAAAGGTCACCGCCACGACCAGGAGCGTGATGAAGAGCGCGGCGATGATCGACATCGAGCCCTGGCTGATGAGCGTGCCGAACTGCGCCAGCGCACCCGGCAGCCCGGCGGCGATCCCGGCGAAGATGAGGATGGAGATGCCGTTGCCCAGGCCGCGCTCGGTGATCTGCTCGCCGAGCCACATCAGGAACATCGTTCCGGCCACGAGGCTGACGACGGCGGTCAGGCGGAAGCCGAAGCCCGGGTCGATGACGAGGCCGGGCGACTGCTCGATCGCCAGGGCGATGCCGAGCGACTGGAACAGGGCCAGCGCCAGCGTTCCGTAGCGCGTGTACTGGGTGATCTTGCGCCGGCCCGCCTCGCCTTCCTTCTTCAGCGCCTCGAGCGTCGGCACGACGTAGGTCATCAGCTGCATGATGATCGACGCCGAGATGTACGGCATGATCCCCAGCGCCATGATCGAGAAGCGCGACAGCGCGCCGCCCGAGAACATGTTGAACAGCGACAGGATGCCGCCTTCCTGCTGCTGGAACATCTGCTGCAGCTGGTCCGGGTCGATGCCCGGAACCGGCACGTAGGAGCCGATGCGATACACGACCAGCGCGCCGAGCAGGAAGATCAGGCGTCGGCGAAGGTCGCCGAACTTGCCGCTCTTCGCCAGCTGATTCGCGTTCGTAGCCACGGTCAGATTCCTCGCACGCCGGGTCAGGCCACCGAGCCGCCGGCGGCCTCGATGGCGGCCTTGGCGCCGGCGGTGGCGGCCACTCCGCTCAGCGCCACCTTCAGCGTCAGCTCGCCGCTCTTGATGACCTTGACGTTCTTGGTCATCTCGCTCACGAGCTTGGCCTGCTTCAGGGTCAGCAGATCGACCTCGGCCGCGCCCAGGCGCTGCAGGGCAGCCAGGGTGATCTCGGCGTTGTAGGCAGCCGTGCGCGACTTGAAGCCGCGCTTGGGCAAGCGGCGCTGCAGCGGCATCTGGCCGCCTTCGAAGCCGACCTTGTGGTACCCGCCGGCGCGCGACTTCTGGCCCTTGTGGCCGCGGCCCGCGGTCTTGCCGATGCCGGAGCCGATGCCGCGCCCGACGCGGCGACGCGCCTTTTTCGAGCCTTCGGCCGGCTTGAGGGTGTTGAGTTCCATGTTCCTTGCTTCCCCCTGACGGCTCAGAGCACCTTCACCAGGTACGAGACCTTGTTGATCATCCCGCGCACCGACGGCGTGTCTTCCAGGGTCGATTCGCTGTTCAGCTTGCGCAGGCCCAGGCCGCGCACGGTCGCGCGATGCGACTCGCGCGTGCCGGCAATGCTCTTGACCAGCTTGACCTTGACGGTCGACTTTTCGCTTTGCTTGTCGCTCATGGCGCTCTTTCCAGTGCTCGGGCGGATGCCGCTCAGCCCGTGATCTCTTCGACCGTGAGGCCGCGCTTGGCGGCGATCTCCGCCGGCGTGCTGCAGTGCTTCAGGCCGTCGAGCGTGGCGCGAACGATGTTGTAGGGGTTCGACGAGCCGAGGCTCTTGCAGACGATGTCGGTCACGCCCATCACCTCGAACACCGCCCGCATCGGGCCGCCGGCGATGATCCCGTCGCCGGGCTTCGCCGGCGCCATCAGGACCCGCGACGCGCCGTGCTCGCCGACCACCTTGTGATGGATGGTGCCGTTCTTCAGCTGCACCTTGATCATGTTGCGTCGGGCCGACTCCATGGCCTTGGTGACCGACACCGGCACTTCCTTGGCCTTGCCCTTGCCCATGCCGACGCGGCCGTCGCCATCACCCACGACAGTGAGCGCGGCGAAGCTGAGCGTGCGGCCGCCCTTCACCACCTTGGTGACGCGGTTGACCGCGATCATCTTTTCCTTCAGGCCGTCGTCGTTGCCTTCGGTCTGGGCGCGGGGTTGAAACTTTGCCATCTTCGATTCCTGTGTGTGCCGCTTGGGGCTCGATCAGAACTGCAGGCCGGCTTCGCGAGCCGCCTCGGCCAGCGCCTTGACGCGGCCGTGGTAGGCGAAGCCGGCGCGGTCGAACGCCACCTTCTCGATGCCGGCCGCCTTCGCCTTCTCGGCGATGCGCTTGCCGACGATCGATGCCGCGGCCACGTTGCCGCCCTTGCCCGTCGCCTTGCCTTCTCCGGCGAGGCTCTTGCGCACGTCCGGCTCGACCGACGAGGCGCTCGCCAGCACGCGCGAGCCGTCGTCGGAGATCAGGCTGGCGTAGATATGGAGGTTGCTCCGATGCACGGTCAGCCGCGCGACCCGCTGCACGGCGATGCGCGCCCGCGTCTGGCGCGAGCGGCGAACCCGTTGGTCTTTCTTGCTCAGCATCGTCGGCTCCTTACTTCTTCTTCGTTTCCTTGATCGTGACCTTCTCGTCCGCGTAGCGGATGCCCTTGCCCTTGTAGGGCTCCGGCGGACGCAGCGCACGAACCTCGGCAGCGACCTGGCCGACGGCCTGGGCGTCGGCGCCCTTGATCACGATCTCGGTCTGGGTCGGGCACTCGACCTTGACGCCGGCGGGCATGTCCTTCGAGATGGGGTGCGAGTAGCCGATCTGCAGGTTCAGCTTCGAGCCCTGCGCCGTGGCGCGGTAGCCGACGCCGACCAGCGCCAGGCGCTTCTCGAACCCCTTGGTGACGCCGCCGACCATGTTCGCCACCAGCGCGCGCATCGTCCCGGACATGGCGTCGGCCTCGACCGACTGGTTGGCCGGCGCGAACATGAGCTTGCCGTCCTCGTTCTTCACGGTGACGAGCTCGTTGGTCGCGCGCACCAGCGTGCCCATCGAACCCTTGACGCTGATCTGCTCGGCCGTCAACGACACGTCGACGCCCTTCGGCACTTCCAGCGGCATCTTTCCTACGCGAGACATGGCTCCCTCTCCTTACGACACGTAGCAGAGGACTTCGCCGCCGATGCCGGCCTGGCGCGCCTTGCGATCGGTCATGACGCCCTTTGGCGTCGTGACGATGGCGACACCGAGCCCGTTCATGACGCTCGGGATGTCGTGGCGACCCTTGTAGACGCGCAGGCCCGGGCGGCTCACGCGCTCGATCTTCTCGATCACGGGACGGCCGGCGTAGTACTTCAGGGCGATCTCGAGCTCCGGCTTGGCGCCGTCGCCGCGCACCGCGAAATCGTCGATGTAGCCCTCGTCCTTCAGGACCTTGGCGATCGCCGCCTTCAGCTTCGACGACGGCAGCGTCACGGTCGGCTTCTCGACCATCTGCGCGTTGCGGATGCGGGTCAGCATATCGGCGATCGGATCACTCATGCTCATGGATCAAACTCCTCTTCGGCGCGCGTGCGGCGGTCCGACTACCAGCTGGCCTTGATGATCCCGGGGATGTCCCCCTTGAAGGCCATCTCGCGGATCTTGTTGCGGGACAGCCCGAACTTGCGGAACGTCCCGCGCGGGCGACCCGTCAAGCCGCAGCGGTTGCGCTGGCGCGTCGGATAGGCATTGCGCGGCAGCTTCTGCAGCTCGAGCCGGGCCGCGTAGCGATCTTCGTCCGACTTGCTGGCGTCGTTCGCGGCTGCCTTCAGCTCGGCGTGCTTCTTGGCGAACTTGGCGACCATCTGGGTGCGCTTCAGCTCGCGCTGGATCAGGGAAACTTTGGCCACTGTCGAAACCCTTCAGGTCTTGAACGGAAACTTGAACGCGGTGAGCAGTGCGCGGCACTCCTCGTCCGTCTTCGCCGATGTCGTGATCGAGATGTTCAAGCCGCGCAGCGCGTCGATCTTGTCGTACTCGAGCTCCGGAAAGATGATCTGTTCCTTCACACCGACGTTGTAGTTGCCGCGGCCGTCGAACGCGCGCGACGAGATGCCGCGGAAGTCGCGCACGCGCGGCAGCGCGATGGTCACGAAGCGGTCGAGGAACTCGTACATGCGCACGCCGCGCAGCGTGACCATGCAGCCGATCGGCACGCCGTCGCGGATCTTGAAGCCGGCGATCGCCTTCTTGGACTTGGTGACCACCGGCTTCTGGCCGGCGATCTTCGACAGGTCGGAGACGGCATGGTCCATGACCTTCTTGTCCGACACCGCCTCCGACACGCCCATGTTCAGCGTGATCTTGGTGATCCGCGGGGCCTGCATCGAGGACTTGTAGCCGAACTTGGCCATCAGGTCGGGGACGACCTTCTCGCGATAGAACTCTTGCAAACGAGCCATGGTCAGCCTCTCAAGCCTTGATCTCTGCGCCGCTCGAGCGGAAGACGCGAACGCCCCGCTCCTGCGTCTTGCGCTGCTTCTTCTCGTCTTCGCTCAGCAGCTTGATGCCGACGCGGTCGGCCTTGCCGGTCGCGGCATTGAAGATGGCGACGTTGGACTGGTGGATCGACAGCGTCTTGTCGATCACGCCGCCCGTGACGCCCTTCATCGGGTTCGGCTTGACGTGCTTCTTCACGACATTGACGCCCTCGACGATCAGCCGCTCCTCGTCGACCCGGCTCAGCACGGTGCCGCGGCGGCCCTTGTCGCGGCCGGTGAGCACGATCACCTGGTCGCCTTTACGAATCTTGTTCATCGCGAATCCTGCAAATCGACGGGCGTCAGAGCACTTCCGGCGCCAGGGAGACGATCTTCATGAAGCGCTCGGTGCGCAGCTCGCGCGTGACCGGCCCGAAGATGCGGGTGCCGATCGGCTCGAGCTTGGCGTTGAGCAGCACGGCGGCGTTGCCGTCGAACTTGACGAGCGAGCCGTCCTGGCGGCGCACGCCCTTGGCGGTGCGGACGACCACGGCGCTGTAGACCTCGCCCTTCTTCACCCGGCCGCGCGGCGCCGCTTCCTTGATGCTGACCTTGATCACGTCACCGATCGCGGCGTAGCGGCGCTTCGAGCCGCCGAGCACCTTGATGCACATGACGGACTTGGCGCCCGTGTTGTCGGCGACGTCGAGCCGCGACTGCATTTGAATCATGTTGTCCTCTCCCAACTTTTCCCGCAGCGGTGCCGGGGCACTCCGAAGCGGTCAGTCTTGGTCCCGTGGTACCGGGTCAGTCTCGAAGCCGGCGCGAGGAATTCGCACCAGGCTCATTCGCCGTACAACCAAGCGAAGCCGGCGATTATCGCCTTTTTCGCGCGGGCATGTCAAACGGCCCGGCCCTGTGACAGGGTCTCGCCGCCCAGGGTCTCGGGCCCAGCTCGGCCGCCGAGGTCGTCAGCCCTGCAGCTTCTTCGCCTGGTCGACCAGCGTCTTGGCGTCACTCACTTCGAACTTGCCGGGCGCCTCGATGTTCAGGGCCTTGACGACGCCGTCCTTGACGAGCATCGAGAAGCGCTGCGAGCGGATGCCCATGCCCCGCGACGTCAGATCGAAGGTCAGCCCGGCCGCACGGACGAAATCGGCGCTGCCGTCGGCCATCATGCGGACCTTGCCGGCGGTCTTCTGCTCGCGGCCCCAGGCACCCATCACGAAGGCGTCGTTCACGGAGATGCACCAGACCTCGTCGACCCCCGCCGCCTTCAGCGCGTCCGCGTGCTCGACGTAGCCCGGAACGTGCTTGGCCGAGCAGGTCGGCGTGAACGCGCCCGGCAGGCCGAAGATCGCGATGGTCTTGCCGGCGCTCGCCTTCTCGACATCGAAGGTGTTGGGCCCGACCGAGCAGCCGTTGCCCTCGACCTCGATGAATTCCTGCAGGTTGCCCGCAGGCAGCTTGTCTCCGACTTTCAGCATGTCTCGTCTCCTCGTCCGGGCCGCGGCCTCAGACGTTGATGCCCTTCTGGATCAGGCGCGTCACCACCCAGGACTTCGTCTTCGAGATGGGGCGGCTCTCGGCGATCTCGACCACGTCGCCCATCTTGTACTCGTCGTTCTCGTCGTGTGCGTGGTACTTGCTCGTCTTGGCGACGATCTTGCCGTAGAGCTCGTGCTTGGTCCGCCGCTCGATGAGCACGGTGATGGTCTTGCTGCGCTTGTCGCTGACGACCTTGCCGATCAGGGTGCGCGTGTTCTTGGCCCTCGGCTCGGCCGCGACGCTGCCCGCCGCGCCCGGCGCGATGGGCGACTCGGCGGAGGGCGCCGTCAGATCGACGTTCGCAGTCGGATCGGCGTTCATTTCTTGGCTCCTGTCTTCTTGCCGGCGCCCGCCTCGGCGCGTTTCTTCTCGGCGGCGATCGTCTTGGCGCGGGCGATGTCGCGCCGCGTGTTGCCGAGCTGGGAATGGTTGGTGAGCTGCTGCGTCGCCTTTTGCATGCGCAGGCCGAAGTGGGCCTTGAGCAGGTCGCTGACTTCCTTCTCGAGCCCGGCAGCGTCCTTGGCGCGGAGTTCCGATGCTTTCATGACTGATTCCTTCCGCACCCTCAGGCGCCGACCTGGCGCGCCACGAACGTGGTCTTGAGCGGCAGCTTCGCCGACGCGAGCTGGAACGCCTCGCGCGCGAGCTGTTCCGGCACGCCGTTGATTTCGTAGAGCACCTTGCCGGGCTGGATCTCCGCGACGTAGTACTCGGGGTTGCCCTTGCCGTTGCCCATGCGGACCTCGGCGGGCTTCTGCGAGACAGGCTTGTCGGGGAAGATGCGGATCCAGATGCGGCCGCCGCGCTTGACGTGACGCGAGATCGCGCGCCGGGCCGCCTCGATCTGCCGTGCCGTCAGGCGACCGCGCTCGACCGACTTCAAGCCGAAGTCGCCGAACGAGACGTTCGCGCCGCGCGTGGCGACCCCGGTATTGCGGCCCTTTTGCTCCTTGCGGAACTTCCTGCGTGCAGGTTGCAGCATGCTTATTCTCCTTTGCCACCGCTCTTGCCGTCGGCGGCAGGCGGCGGCGCTACGGCCTTGCGGACACGCTTGACGGCGGGGGCCTTGGGTGCATCGGTCGGGGTTGCTCCGGCGCCGGCGTCCGGCGTCGCCCGCGCTTCTGCCGACCGCTCGCCGCCATCGGCAGACGCCGGCGCGCCGGCGGGGCCGCGCGGACCCCGGTCGCCGCCAGGACCACCCGCCGAACGCGGCCGACCGCCAGGCGCGCCCGGGCCACCCGGGCGCGGGCCGCGCCGGTTGCGGCGATCGTCCTCCGCCCCCGCGGGCGTGTTGATGTTCGGCGCTTCGCCGTTGGCGAGCCGGTCGCCCCGGTAGACCCAGCACTTGACGCCGATCACGCCGTAGGTGGTCTTCGCCTCGGAAAAGCCGTAGTCGATGTCCGCCTTCAGCGTGTGCAGCGGCACCCGGCCTTCGCGGTACCACTCGGTGCGTGCGATCTCGATGCCGTTCAGTCGCCCGGCCGACATCAGCTTGATGCCCTGCGCGCCGAGGCGCATCGCGTTCTGCATCGCCCGCTTCATGGCCCGGCGGAACATGATCCGCTTCTCGAGCTGCTGGGTGATCGAATCGGCGATCAGCTGCGCATCGATCTCGGGCTTGCGCACTTCCTCGATGTTCACGGCGACCGGCACGCCCAGGCGGCGCGTCAGCTCGGCCTTCAGGTTCTCGATGTCCTCGCCCTTCTTGCCGATCACCACGCCCGGGCGCGCCGAGAAGATCGTGATCCGTGCGTTCTTCGCCGGACGCTCGATCAGGATGCGCGACACCGCCGCGTTCTTCAGGCGCGTCTTGAGGTACTCGCGGACCTTCAGATCCTCGGCGAGCATGGTCGCGAAGTTCTTGTTCGACGCATACCAGCGTGACGACCAGTTGCGCGTGACCGGAAGGCGAAAACCGGTCGGGTGAATCTTTTGTCCCATGAGGTTCCTGTCGCGATCCGTTAGTTGCCGACGGTGATGAAGATGTGCGCCGTCGGCTTGCTGATGCGGTTGCCGCGCCCCTTGGCGCGCGCCGAGAAGCGCTTCAGGGTCGCCCCCTGCTCGACGAAGATCGTCTTGACCTTCAGCTCGTCGATGTCGGCGCCGTCGTTGTGCTCGGCATTGGCGATCGCCGACTCGAGCGCCTTCTTGATGATCCCCGCCGCGCGCTTTTGGGTGAAGTTCAGGATGTTGATCGCCTGGTCGACCTTCTTGCCGCGGACGAGGTCGGCGACGAGCCGGCCCTTGTCGGCCGAGAGGCGAACGCCGCGAACGACGGATTTGGTTTCCATGCTGGCCATCCTTACTTCTTGGCAGCCTTCTTGTCGGCCGGGTGGCCCTTGAAGGTCCGCGTCAGCGCGAACTCACCGAGCTTGTGCCCGACCATCTGGTCCGTGATGTAGACGGGCACGTGCTGCTTGCCGTTGTGCACCGCGATCGTGATGCCGATGAAGTCGGGCAGGATCGTCGAGCGCCGCGACCAGGTCTTGATCGGCTTCTTGTCCTTGGTGGCGGACGCCTTCTCGACCTTCGCCGCGAGGTGATGGTCGATGAACGGGCCCTTCTTGAGCGAACGAGTCATTGCCGTTCCTTCTTACTTCTTGCGGCGCGCGACGATCATCGTCTGCGTGCGCTTGTTGTTGCGCGTGCGATAGCCCTTGGTCAGCGTGTTCCACGGCGAGACCGGCGCCTGGCCCTCGCCGGTGCGGCCTTCGCCGCCGCCGTGCGGGTGGTCGACCGGATTCATCGCCACGCCGCGCACCGTCGGGCGGATGCCCTTCCAGCGCTTCGCTCCGGCCTTGCCGTAATGGCGCAGGCTGTGCTCCTCGTTGCTCACCTCGCCGATCGTGGCGCGGCAGTCGATGTGGATGCGGCGCACTTCGCCCGAGCGCATCCGCACCTGCGCGTAGGTGCCCTCGCGCGCCAGCAGCGTGCAGGCCGCCCCGGCCGAGCGGGCGATCTGCGCGCCCTTGCCGGGCAGCATCTCGATGCAATGGATGATCGAACCGACCGGGATGTTGCGGATCGGCAGCGTGTTGCCCGCCTTGATCGGGGCTTCGGCGCCCGACAGCAGCGTCGAGCCGACCTCGAGGCCGCGCGGCGCGATCACGTAGCGGCGCTCGCCATCGGCGTACACCACGAGCGCGATGTGGGCGCTGCGGTTCGGGTCGTACTCGATCCGCTCGACCTTGGCCGGGATGCCGTCCTTGTTGCGGACAAAATCGACGACGCGGTAGTGATGCTTGTGCCCGCCGCCCTTGTGGCGCGTGGTGATGTGGCCGTTGTTGTTGCGGCCGGCGTTCTGCATCTGCGGCTCGAGCAGCGATGCCTCGGGCCGGCCCTTGTACAGGTGCGGGTGGCTGATCTTGATGACGGCGCGGCGCCCCGGCGACGTCGGCTTGACCTTGATGACGGGCATTACGCGCCCTCCCCGGAAAAGTTCAGCTCCTGCCCTTCGGAGAGGCAGACGTAGGCCTTCTTGACGTGGTCGCGGCGGCCGATCGACTTGCCGAAGCGCTTCGTCTTGCCCTTGTGCTGCACCGTCTGGACGGAATCCACGGTGACCTTGAACATCAGCTCGACGGCCGCCTTGATCTCCGGCTTGGTGGCATCCCTGAGGACCTTGAACAGGATCTGGTTGTGCTTCTCGGCCGCCATCGTCGCCTTCTCGCTGACGATCGGCGCGACGAGCACCTGGGCGAGACGGCTCTCGGCGTGCGCCGGACGCTTCGCCGCCGCACCGCTGCCGTTCGCCTTGGCCGCCGCCTTCTTTGCGACAGGCTTGCGCGGGGCCTTCGCGGCCTTCGGCGCCGTCGTTTCGGCAGCGGCGGCCGGCGCCTTGGCAGCGGACTTCGCGGTTGCCGGCGCCTTGGCAGCTTTCGCCGCCTTCGTCTCGGGCTTCTTCGCTTCGGGTGCCGTGCTCATGCCAGCATCTCCTTCAATTGCTCCATGGCGCCCTTGGTGACCAGCACCTTCTTGTAGTGCACGAGGGCGAGCGGGTCGGCGTAGCGCGGCTCGACGATGAGCACGTTGCTCAGGTTGCGCGACGCCAGCAGCAGGTTGTCGGGCATCTGGTCGGTGATCACGAGCACCGAGTCGAGGCCCATGTTCTTCAGCTTCTGCGCCAGCAGCTTGGTCTTGGGCGCGTCGACGTCGAGCGACTCGACCACGGCGAGACGACCTTCGCGCACCAGCTGCGACAGGATCGCGGCCATGCCGGCGCGGTACATCTTCTTGTTCACCTTCTGGGTGAAGTTCTCGTCCGGGCTGTTCGGAAAGATCCGCCCGCCGCCGCGCCACAGCGGCGACGACGTCATGCCGGCACGAGCCCGGCCGGTGCCCTTCTGACGCCACGGCTTCTTGGTCGAGTGCTTGACCATCGCCCGGTCGAGCTGGGCCCGCGTGCCGAGACGCGCGTTCGCCTGGAAGGCGACGACGATCTGGTGCACGAGGGCTTCGTTGTAGTCGCGCGCGAAAACCGTGTCGGGCGCTTCGACCTTCGAGGTGGACTGCCCCTGGTCGTTCAGCAGTTCGATCTGCATCAGGCAGCTCCCTTCTTCGCCGCAGGCGCGGGCTTGGCCTTGACGGCCGGACGCACGACCACGTGCCCGTTCTTGGCGCCCGGCACAGCGCCGCGGACGAGCAGCAGCTGGCGCGCTTCGTCGATGCGCACGACATCCAGGTTCTGCGTTGTCTTGGTGACGTTGCCGAGTTGGCCGGACATCTTCTTGCCCGGAAACACGCGCCCCGGGTCCTGCGCCATCGAGATCGAGCCCGGCACGTTGTGCGAGCGGCTGTTGCCGTGCGACGCGCGCTGCGACTTGAAGTTGTGACGCTTGATCGTGCCGGTGAAGCCCTTGCCGATCGAGGTGCCCTGCACGTCGACCATCTGGCCGACCGCGAAGACGCCGACCGGCACTTGCGCGCCCGGCTTGTACTCGGCGGCGACGCTGGCGGCGACGCGGAATTCCTTGGTCACCTCGCCGGCGACGATGCCGGCCTTGGCCAGGTGCCCGGCTTCGGGCTTCGTGACCCGGGAAGCCTTCTTCTCGCCGAACACGACCTGCAGGGCACTGTAGCCGTCGGTCTCCGGAGTCTTGACCTGGGCGACGCGGTTGTTCGAGACGTCGAGGACGGTGACCGGAACGGCGTCACCCTCGGCCGTGAAGATGCGCATCATCCCCACCTTGCGGCCGAGCAGCCCCAGGCGCTCGTCGACATGGGATGCCTGATCGGACATCGTCGTCATGAATGTTCTCCAGCCGCACGGTGCGGCCTTTGTTGCAGCGCCCGACATCGATTGGCCGGGCTGATTCGAAGGGCGTTCCCGGCGCCCGGGAACTGCAGCTTCCGGCCAGGCCGGAAATTGCGGAAAAGCCTGCGAGTATAGCGGAGCGGCGTCGCCGCCGCGCCGCAACCGCCTTACTGCAGCTTGATCTCCACGTCGACCCCGGCGGGCAGGTCGAGCTTCATCAGCGCGTCGACGGTCTTGTCGGTGGGATCGACGATGTCCATCAGGCGCTGGTGGGTGCGAATCTCGAACTGGTCGCGCGAGGTCTTGTTGACGTGCGGCGAGCGCAGGATGTCGAAGCGCTGCATGCGCGTCGGCAACGGCACCGGGCCCTTGACGATGGCGCCCGTGCGCTTGGCGGTGTCGACGATCTCGAGCGCCGACTGGTCGATGAGCTTGTAGTCGAACGCCTTGAGGCGGATGCGGATCTTCTGCTGGGCCATGTCTGTCTTTCAAAGAGCGATGCGGCCTGCCCTTGCGAGGCAAGGCCGCGGGAGTCTGCGCCGAAGCGCAGCCCGGTGGAGGGATGCTTACTCGAGGATCTTGGCGACCACGCCGGCGCCGACGGTCCGGCCGCCTTCGCGGATGGCGAAGCGCAGGCCTTCTTCCATGGCGATGGGGTTGATCAGCTTGACGGTGATCGAGACGTTGTCGCCCGGCATCACCATCTCCTTGTCCTTCGCGAGCTCCACCGCCCCGGTCACGTCCGTCGTGCGGAAGTAGAACTGCGGCCGGTAGTTGTTGAAGAACGGCGTGTGCCGGCCGCCTTCTTCCTTGCTGAGGACGTAGATCTCGGCCGTGAAGTGAGTGTGCGGCTTCACGGACCCCGGCTTGCACAGGACCTGGCCGCGCTGGACTTCTTCTCTCTTGGTGCCGCGCAGCAGGATGCCGACGTTGTCGCCCGCCTGGCCCTGGTCGAGGAGCTTTCTGAACATCTCGACGCCGGTGCAGATGGTCTTCTGTGTGGCGGCGATGCCGACGATCTCGATCTCCTCGCCGACCTTGATGACGCCGCGCTCGACCCGGCCGGTGACGACGGTGCCGCGACCGGAGATGGAGAAGACGTCCTCGACCGGCATGAGGAAGGCGCCGTCGATGGCCCGCTCGGGCGTCGGGATGTAGGTGTCCAGGGCGTCGGCGAGCTTCATGATCGAGCCTTCGCCGAGCTCGCCCTTGTCGCCTTCGAGGGCGAGCTTGGCCGAGCCGTGGACGATGGGGGTGGCGTCGCCGGGGAACTCGTACTTGTCGAGGAGCTCGCGCACTTCCATCTCGACGAGCTCGAGGAGCTCGGCGTCGTCGACCATGTCGCACTTGTTCATGTAGACGATGATGTACGGCACCCCCACCTGGCGGGCGAGCAGGATGTGCTCGCGGGTCTGCGGCATGGGGCCGTCGGCGGCGCTGACGACGAGGATGGCGCCGTCCATCTGCGCGGCTCCCGTGATCATGTTCTTGACGTAGTCGGCGTGGCCGGGGCAGTCGACGTGCGCGTAGTGCCGGTTCTTGGTCTCGTATTCGACGTGGGCGGTGTTGATGGTGATGCCGCGCGCCTTTTCCTCGGGCGCCGCGTCGATCTGGTCGTACGCCTTGGCCTCGCCACCGAACTTGCTCGCCAGCACCGACGTGATCGCCGCCGTCAACGTCGTCTTGCCATGGTCCACGTGGCCGATCGTGCCCACGTTGACGTGCGGCTTGGTTCTTTCAAACTTGCTCTTGGCCATGAAGCCTCCTTGAAGGGCTCGCGCAGCGAGCCCGCTGTCCTGTTATTTACCCCGGGCGGTGATGATCGCGTCGGCGACGTTCTTCGGCGCTTCGCTGTAGTGCTTGAATTCCATCGTGTACGTCGCCCGGCCCTGGCTCATCGAGCGAAGCGTCGTCGAGTAGCCGAACATCTCGGAGAGCGGAACCTCGGCCTTGATGATCTTGCCGCCGCCGGCGATGTCGTCCATGCCCTGGACCATGCCGCGCCGCGACGACAGATCGCCCATGACGTTGCCCGCGAAATCCTCAGGCGTCTCCACCTCGACGGCCATCATCGGCTCGAGAATGACCGGCGACGCCTTGCGGCAGCCGTCCTTGAAGCCGAACGACGCCGCCATCTTGAAAGCGTTCTCGTTCGAGTCGACCTCGTGGTACGAACCGAACGTCAGCGTGACCTTCACGTCGACCACGGGGTAGCCCGCCAGGACGCCCGCCGGAAGCGAATCCTCGACGCCCTTCTTCACCGCCGGGATGAACTCGCGTGGCACGACGCCGCCCTTGATGGCGTCGACGAACTCGAAGCCCTTGCCCGGCTCCTGCGGCTCGATCTTCAGGACGACGTGGCCGTACTGGCCCTTGCCGCCCGACTGGCGCACGAACTTGCCCTCGACGTCGGACACGGGCTTGCGGATGGTCTCGCGATAGGCGACCTGCGGCTTGCCGACGTTCGCCTCGACGCCGAACTCGCGCTTCATGCGATCGACGATGATCTCGAGGTGGAGCTCGCCCATTCCCGAGATGATCGTCTGGCCGCTCTCCTCGTCGGTCTTCACTCGGAAGGACGGATCTTCCTGGGCCAGGCGGCCGAGGGCGATGCCCATCTTTTCCTGGTCGGCCTTGGTCTTCGGCTCCACCGCCTGCGAGATCACCGGCTCCGGGAAGATCATCTTCTCGAGGGTGATGATCGAACCCGGATCGCACAGCGTTTCGCCCGTCGTCACGTCGCGCAGACCCACGCAGGCGGCGATGTCGCCGGCCAGAATCTCCTTGATCTCCTCGCGCTGGTTGGCGTGCATCTGCAGGATGCGGCCGATGCGCTCCTTCTTGCCGCGGATCGGATTGAATACGGAGTCGCCCGACTTCAGGATGCCCGAATACACGCGGACGAAGGTCAGCTGGCCGACGTAGGGGTCGGTCATCAGCTTGAACGCGAGCGCCGAGAACTTCTCGTCGTCGTCGGCCCGGCGCACGACCGGCTTGTCGTCCTCGTCGGTGCCGGGCACCGGCGGGATGTCAATGGGCGACGGCATGAAGTCGATGACGGCATCGAGCATGCGCTGCACGCCCTTGTTCTTGAAGGCGCTGCCGCAGAGCATCGGATGGATCTCGCCGGCGATCGTGCGCAGGCGGATGCCCTTGATGATCTCCGCCTCGGTCAGCTCGCCCGACTCGAGATACTTGTTCATCAGCTCTTCATTGGCTTCCGCCGCGGCCTCGACCATCTGCTCGCGCCACTTCTCGGCGTCGGCCTGCAGGCTGGCGGGGATCGCCTCGTAGCTGAACTTCATGCCCTGCGACGCCTCGTCCCAGAAGATGGCCTTCATCTTGATGAGGTCGACCACGCCCTTGAAGCTGTCCTCGGCGCCGATCGGGATCACGATCACGACCGGGTTGGCCTTCAGGCGGTCGATCATCATCTGGCGGACGCGGAAGAAGTCGGCTCCGACACGGTCCATCTTGTTGACGAAGGCCAGCCGCGGCACCTTGTACTTGTTCGCCTGGCGCCAGACCGTCTCCGACTGCGGCTGCACGCCGCCGACGGAGTCGTACACCATCACCGCGCCATCGAGCACGCGCATGCTTCGCTCGACCTCGATCGTGAAGTCGACGTGGCCGGGCGTGTCGATGATGTTGATGCGGTGCTCGGGGAAGTTGAGCTCCATCCCCTTCCAGAAGCAGGTGGTCGCCGCCGACGTGATGGTGATGCCGCGCTCCTGCTCCTGCTCCATCCAGTCCATCGTCGCCGCACCGTCGTGCACTTCGCCGATCTTGTGGTTGACGCCCGTGTAGTAGAGGATGCGCTCGGTCGTCGTCGTCTTGCCGGCGTCGATGTGAGCCGAGATACCGATGTTCCGGTAGCGCTCGATGGGGGTCTTGCGGGACATGTTCTGCTCCAGATGCGGACTGCCCGTTCCGGCCGGGGCCGGGAAAGGCGCGGCCCGCCGGCGGCGGGCTGTGGAAGGCGAGTCTTAGATGGGGTTCAGAACCGGAAGTGCGAGAACGCCTTGTTGGCCTCGGCCATTCGGTGCACCTCGTCGCGCTTCTTCATCGCCCCGCCGCGACCTTCCACGGCCTCGAGCAGCTCGTTCGCGAGCCGCTGCGCCATCGACTTCTCGCCGCGCTTCCTGGCCGACTCCTTGAGCCAGCGCATCGCCAGGGCGACGCGCCGGACCGGGCGGACTTCCACCGGAACCTGGTAGTTGGCACCGCCGACGCGCCGCGACTTCACCTCGACCATCGGCTTGATGTTGTTGAGGGCGACGATGAAGATCTCGAGCGGGTCCTTGCCGGACTTCTTCTCGACCTGGTCGAGCGCACCGTAGATGATGCGTTCGGCCACGGCCTTCTTCCCGGACTCCATGATCACGTTCATGAACTTGGACAGGTCCACGGATCCGAACTTCGGATCGGGAAGGATGTCCCGCTTGGGGACTTCGCGACGACGAGGCATGACTCTTCCTTGGTTTCAGTTGGTGCAGATGACGCACCTCGAGGGGCCATCGGGCCCCTCACTTACTCAGGCGACCTTGCGGCCGCCTTCGATGTGACGCAGCGCGGGCGCGGCGTCAGGCTTTCTTCGGCCGCTTGGCGCCGTACTTCGAACGCGCCTGCTTCCGATCCTTGACGCCCTGCAGGTCCAGCGAGCCGCGCACGATGTGATAGCGCACGCCCGGCAGGTCCTTGACGCGGCCGCCGCGGACGAGCACGACGCTGTGCTCCTGCAGGTTGTGCCCCTCGCCGCCGATGTAGGAGATGATCTCGAAGCCGTTCGTCAGGCGAACCTTGGCAACCTTGCGCAGCGCGGAGTTCGGCTTCTTCGGCGTCGTCGTGTAGACCCGGGTGCAGACGCCGCGCCGCTGCGGGCCGCCCTGCAGGGCCGGCGACTTCGACTTGACCGTCTCGGTTTGGCGGCCATGGCGGACGAGCTGATTGATCGTGGGCATATGAACTCGTAGTCTGGTACTGGGCCGAATGGCACGCGCCATCCCCGCCAGCCCCCGGTTTGGGAAAAGTACCGCGCCGAAGGCGGCGGCGCCCCGGCCGATGAAGCCGTTCGCGAAAAGCCAATGATTGTATTCCGCGGCCGAAGGGACAGCAAGCCGGGACCTTGCCCCCTCGCGACAGGAGCGGGATGATCCCGTTCTGCCGAACTCCGTCCGCCATGCGCTGCGACTGCTGTCAAGCCGACAACCCCGCGGGAGCGCGATTCTGCAGCGCCTGCGGGCAGCCCATGGCCGTGAGCTGCGGCCTTTGCGGCGCGGCGATCGGCAACGGACATCGCTTCTGCACCGGCTGCGGCGCTGAAGTCGCCTCGGCGGGGCGCCCTCATGCGCCCGTCGCAGCCGCAGCCGCAGCCGCAGCCGCAGCCGCAGCCGCTGGCGCTGGCGCTGGCGCTGGCGCTGGCGCCGGCGCCGGCGCCGACGCCGACGAAGGCGAGCGACGGCATGCGACGGTCATGTTCAGCGACCTGTGCGGCTATACCGCCCTCAACGAAGCGCTCGACCCGGAGGAGGTCGAAACCATCATGGCCCGCATCAAGGCAGACGCCACCGAGACCATCGAGCGGCGTGGCGGCACGGTGAACCAGTTCGTCGGCGACGAGGTCATGGCGCTGTTCGGCGTGCCCCTCGCCCACCGCGACGATGCGCGCCGGGCGGTCTCCGCGGCCCTCGCGCTGCACGGTGCGGTCGAGGGCTACGTGCGCACGCTGACACCGGCCATCTGCCGTTCGCTCGCCATGCACACCGGCATTAACACCGGTCTCGTGGTGGCCCGCCGCAGCGACGCCCGGGCCGGTGACTACATGCTCACCGGCGATGCCGTCAACACCGCGGCGCGCCTGCGCGGCCTCGCCGGACCCGGCCAAGTGCTCGTCAGCGCCTCGACCTGGCGCCTCGTCTCCGATCACTTCGACGCCGACCTCACGCCGGCCAGCGACGTCAAGGGCAAGGAGCAGCCGCTCGGGGCCTGGCGGGTGCGCGCGCCGCGTCAGGCGACCCGGCGACACGAGACGGCCCTTGTCGGGCGCGACGAGGAGCTGCGCGACTTCCGCGCCCTCGCCGAGGCGTGCGCCGAGCGCAAGCGCAGCCGCGTCGTCGTGGTGCGCGGCGATCCCGGGGTCGGGAAATCCCGCCTCGTCGCCGAGTTCGTCGACGCCGCTCGGGCGCTCGGCTTCTCGTGCCACGCGGCCTCGGTGCTGGACTTCGGCGCCGCCACGGGCCGCGACGCAGTGCGCAGCTTGGCCCGCAACCTGGTCGGCCTGGACAGCGCGGCTGAAGAGCCAGAGCGCCGTCGCGCCCTCGACAGCGCGAGCCAGTCGTCGGCCCTCGCTGCCGAGCAGCGCCTGTTCCTGCACGACCTGCTCGACGTCTCGCCACCGGGCGAGCTGCGTGCGCTGGCCGCCGCGATGAGCACGGCGGCGCGCGAGAAGGGTTCGCTGGACGCCTTGTGCGAGCTCGCGACGCGTGCCGCCGCGGCGTCGCCGCTCCTGCTCGTGGTGGAGGACATCCATTGGGCCGACGCCTGGACCCTGGAGCGGCTCGCCGCGCTCGCCGTTTTGGCCGCGAGACAGCCGATGCTGATGGTGATGACGACGCGCTTCGCCGGCGACCCGACCGCCGGCGCTTGGCGAACGGTGCTGCACGGCGCACCGCTGCTCGGCGTCGACCTCGGGCCCCTGAGCGGCGAGGATTCCCTGCGCCTGGCTGCCCAGGCTTCGTCGATGCCCGCGCCCCTTATCGAGAGCTGCGCCCGGCGCGCCGAAGGCAATCCGCTGTTCCTGCTGCAGCTGCTCCTGGACGTCGGCGAGACATCGCCGGCGGCGCTGCCGGGCTCGATCCAGGCGCTCGTGCACACGCGCATGGATCGCCTCGCTCCGGCCGACAAGCTTGCCTTGCAGGCCGCCGCGGTTCTCGGCCAGCGCTTCGACGTCGCCGCGCTTCGTGACCTCATCGGGGACCCCGGCTACGACTGTCGGCTGCTCGTCGAGCAGTTCCTGGTCCGGCCCCAAGGCGGCGAATTCATGTTTTCCCATGCGCTGATCCGGGACGGTGCCTATGGATCGCTTCTGCACCGGCGGCGACGCGCCCTGCATGCCCGGGCCGGCGAGTGGTTCGCTGCCAGCGACCTGGTGCTCGCTGCCGAGCACTTCGATCGGGCCGAGGACGAGCGCGCCGCTCCCTCCTACCTGAAGGCTGCAGCCGCGGTCGCCGGTCAGTTTCGGCCGCAAGCGGCGCTGGCCCTCGTCGAACGCGGCCTGGCTCTGGCCGTGGAGCAGGAGGTGCGCTTCGAGCTCCTCATGTCGCGCGGGCGCCTGCTCGTCGAGCTCGGCCGCTCCGGCGACGCGATCGAGGCCTGCCGGACGGCGCTGGCGGCGGCATCGACGCGGGGAGAGCGGGCGACCGCGCTGATCGGTATGGCCGCAGGAATGCGCCTGAACGATCGCATCGAGGAGGGCTTGGCGACGCTCGACGAGGCCGAACCGCTCGCGAAGTCGGCCGGTCTCTCGCTCGAGCTCTCGCGACTTCATCATCTGCGCGGCAACCTGTACTTTCCCCTGGGCCGCGCCGATGAATGCGTCCATGAACACGAGCTGGCGCGCCATCATGCGCGCGCCTGCGGATCGGTCGAGGCCGAAGCCGCGGCATTCGGCGGGCTGGGGGACGGCTACTACCTGCGCGGCCACATGCGCTCGGCGAACCAGCAGTTTCGCGCCTGCGTGGCGTTGGCACGCGAGCATGGCTTCGGTCGCCTGGAGGTCGCCAACCTGTCGATGATCGGCTGGACCGGCCGCTATCTGGCGGAAATCGGCGAGAGCGTCGCCGTCGGCCACGAGGCCATCGAGCTGGCGATGCGGGCGTCGCAGCCGCGCGCGGAGCTCCTGGCCCGCTGCCTGATCCATACCCTCGAGGGTGTCGTCCGTGATCGCGCGGACGAGGCCGAGCGCCATGTCGCCCCCGCCCTGCCGTTGATCCACGGGCTGGGTGCCAAACGGTTCGAGGCGCAGATGCTCGGCGTGAACGCCATCATGGCCTTGCGCCGCGGTGATCGACCGGCCGCTCGCGAGCTGGCCCGGCAGGCGCTGGCGATCTGCCGCGAGCACGGCATGGGGCACACCGGCCCGTTCGTCTACGGCGTCTCCGCACTCGTCGAGACCGATCGAACCACGCGCGTGCACCTGCTCGAAGAAGGCGCGAGGCAGCTCGCGCTGGGCTGCGTCAGCCATAACCATCTGCAGCTCCCCGAGCTGGCGATCGAGGTCCTGCTCGAGCTCGGCGAATGGGACGGGGTCGACCAGCACTGCGAGCGCATCCGCACCTACACGGCGCAGGAGCCCCTTCCGTTCTGCGAGTTCGTGGTCGACCGCGGCGCCGCCCTGGCGCGGCTGGGCCGGGGTGACCACGGCGACACGCTACGCGCCAGGCTCGCCGAGCTCCACGAGCGGGCCACCCGCCTCGAGCTGAACAGTTTCCTGCCGCGGATCGAGACAGCCCTCGAGCAGCTCGGGCGGCGCTCGACCTGAGACCAACGGCCTGATCGCACCTGGAAACAGGGGAGCCGAGTCTGCCCTCTCATGAGGACCTGCGCGTCGTTCGCTCGCCCGATCTCTGCGGCGAGAGCGCTCAGCCCTTCTTGAACCGGTGGCCGACGTCGACCGACTCGATCCGGATGCGCTTGGGGACCATGTGCGGCTGAAGATTCGCACGCAGAAAGCTCATCAGCGCGCTCGCCTCGACGTGACGACCGGCAATGGGTTGGGCTATCAGTTCCACGTGCTGACCCGTGATCGGATTCGCTCTTGCGTGCACCTTGACGAGCGCGACGTTCGGAAAAGTCAGCGCCACGCGCTCCACTTCCGACGCCATGAACTTAAGTCCCCCAACGTTGATGACGTCGCTCACCCGCCCGACAACCTTGTACGCGCCATCGAGTTCCTCGACAACGTCCTTGGTGTCGTACCAGCCCTCGTCATCGAAAGGCGACGGGGCGTTCAGGTAGCCGAGCATGCGCGAAGCGGAGCGAATCTGCAGAACCCCGCCGACGACGCGGGTCTCCACGCCCTCGCCACCGATCTTCATGAAGAGGCTGTTGCGAGCTGCAGATTTCACTCGGACGATCCCCAGCTCCGACATCCCGAACGTCTGGCGGAAGTCGACCCGAGGCAGGAGTTCACAGTAGGCATCGAGAGTCGGCTGATCCATTCGCTCGGTTCCGTAGGTGATCACCTTCAGGCACGGAGGGACCTTGTCGGGCACTGCGCCGCTCATGAGCATGAGCCTGAGGAACGTAGGCGTCGTGGGCAGCAGTTCGACATCATGTCGGCGGCAGGTCTCGAGCACCGCCTCTGCGGTGCGCTCAGGCGGAGCCACGACCACGCCTCGATTGAACAAAGTATGAAGCAGCGTGTTCAGACCGCCGATGTGATCGAACAACAAGAAGCTGAGGGTGCGTAGCGTTGGCCGCGGCGTCGCGAACCGCTTCAAAAAGACGCTCAGATCATGGAGGATCGCCTTGGGCCGCCCCGTCGTTCCGGTCGAGAACAGCACCAGGCCCGCATGACCCGAAGCACGCAACGTCTCCAGGTACTCGTGGGAGCCACCTGGGTCACGCCATCGAACGTCGGCACCGTCGATGACGACATCCACCCGGGCCGCTTGCAAGAAGTACTCGTGATCCGCTCTGGTCTCGGCACTCAGGGGAACGATGACGGTCGACAGGTCGACCAACCCCAGCAGAGTCAGGATCGATCGCGGGTCGAAATCGCCGATGATCGCCACCACGTGCCCCGGGCGGATCGCAGACAGATCGACGGCTTGGCCCGCTTCGATGTCGCTGAAGCGCAGATCGCCCGCGTCGTGAATCAGAAAAGGGTGGTCGATGCCGCTCCAGAGCGTGCGCAGGTGCTCCATGAGCTTCATCAGGCACCGCCGATATGAAAGACCTGCCCGGAGAGCGACCGACTGCGCGGATCAAGGAGCAGTTCGACGCAGTCGCAGACAGCGCCGGGCGTGAACTGACGGGGGATGATCTGCCGCGCCACGATGGACTGGATCTGCCCGGCCGTGATGCCTTTCAGCAAGTCCGTGTCGATCGGGCCGGGGGCGATGCAGTTGACGTTCACGTTGAAGTCGGCCATCTCGCGCGCGAATGCGCGGCTGAAACCCTCGACGCCCGCCTTCGACGCCGCGTAGACCGACTCGCCCCTCAAGCCGAGCGCGACGGCGATGGTCGAGAAGTTCACGATCGAGCCGCCCTTGTTCCGGATCAAGAGAGGTGCGATGGCCTGGCAGCAGTAGATGGTGCCGAGCAGATTGGTCCGGATCAGCCGCTCCGCGACGGCGGGCGGCGTGGTCAGCGCGAGGTTCATCGACGCGATCCCGGCCACGTTGACGAGGCCGGAGATCGGCGTGCCTTCCTTCTTGAGCCGTTGCGCAACGGCCTTGACCGCATCGGCGTTCGACACGTCGCACTCGGCGCAAGGGAAAGGGATCGCCGATAGATCGCGTGAGATGCCGAAGACCTGCACCTGACTGGAAATGAGACGTTCGCAGATGGCCCGGCCGAGGCCCTTGCTGGCTCCCGTGACTACGATCATGCACGCGCCGCACGTTGCGAGAGGAACTCGTCTGCCAAGGCGCCGGCCGTGCGGAACATGCTGCGCGAGCGCGACATCGCAGCCTCTGAGGTCCAGTCGAACTCGAAGCCAAGCTCGCCAGCGATGTCTTCGAGCGCCAGACACAGCTCGACGAGCTTCATCGAGTCGAGCATCCTTCCACTACCTAGCAAAGGCGTCGAGTCTGAGACGACGAACTCCTTGCAATCGGCCAGATCCGCAATCGCTGCAAAGACGCGTTGCTTGAGGTCGGTGTTTGCTGTCATAGCTTATGAGAACAGTGTTGAGGCGCTACATGCGACCCGTAGGGTTTTGCAGGCGTCACGCTCTTCTTGGGCTTGATGAACGAGGCTCTGCCTATCAATTCTGAACTCTTCGCTAGCAGTCACGTCCCCAAGCTCCTGCCCCTTGTGAACTCTTTTAGCTTTGTTTCGGCGTAACTGATAGCGGGTGAGTCAGAAAGTGGGCGTACTTCTTGAGCAGAGTGCGAATCTGCTCCGCGCTGATGACATAGAAGTAGTCGAGTTCGCTCTCTCCAATTCGTTTCGCGTCTGAGAAACCCTCGTGGAAACTCCAGACGGCCTTGTTATCCCTCCGAACGTCCAGGCGAGCCTCTTCAAAGCCTAACCAACTAGCGTACGCGTACACCAAGAGAATCGACTCAATCGCCACGAGAGGTGACAACCCACTCAAGATGAGCCATGAGCCCCAACGAAAGCTGCGCCCAATCGGATCGTATAGGCGCACGCAGCCCAGCCGCGTGCCAACCGCATCACAGATGATGAAGTAGGCTTGGTCTGCCGATAAGACATATTTCTCTAACCATTCGACTTGCGACTGAACTTCGGGGGCCGTGGGCGCCAGATACCTTCCTTTCACATCATCACGCCGCAGGGCATGAATAAATCCCGCGTCTGCAACGGTCACGTCGCGCAAAAAGAGATTGGCGCCGTGGACCGCCTCGGCCTTCCTCAAGCGCGGCATGAAGTCAGATCCTGTTCTAACAGTATTCAGTGGGCACATTCGAAGCACGCCCAGCGGATCGCTTGATGTGGCTGATGCCCTTCGAAGCGTGCGCTATGAGACATTCCAACTGCCGCTATACAACCGCGCCGCGCAGGGTATGATCAGATTGACAACTTTATCTTGTCCGAAACGCGGCAACGCATGCCTTAAGCAATACTGTGAGCGCCGCGCTCGTCGACCCGAATTGGCTAATCATCTTGATTGCAAGCTCCGGTACTACATGGAGGTTGCGCCTATTTCTGAAGCCTGGGACGATGAGCCGGATGCTTTTGCTCCAAGAATCTTCAAAAGATCGATGGAACGCTACATTGGCAAAATCCGGCGGCGGCTGATTCAGTGCTCCATTGTTGCCAGTCGCATCGAGCCTGTCTCGTACGGCTCGTGGGCAATGGAACCGACGAGCCCTGGCTCGTATCGTCTCCTGCCGCGAGATCAAGGATAGCTCCTGGGCAAGAAGCCCCCGGATGTGATCGGCTAATTGCGTTGCGCTTCCGCTCCGCAAACTGTCTGCCGCGCCATACCCCAAGCCTAAGCCAACTAGGCCTGCCACGTTGCACCCATGCAGAAGGGCCTCCGTAAAGGCCGTACCGCCTAGAATCGGATAGCTGTCGATGTACACGGAACATGTCTGGAGGCTACTCAGGTAGTTGGCGTGTGTGGCCAGCGTGTAAGTCCTGACGCGTCGTCCGAATCGTAGTTTTAGCGGCCACCACCACCAATCCCGCTTTCTCGGACCGATGACGATCATTCGAGTCTCAGGCAATTCCTGTAGTACCGTCCGCATCGCTCTGGGCAGGGATGCGCCAGCTATAGGTCTGAACTTGTGCGGTGATGCGCCGCTGAGCAATAACCCCGGAACGCGTCGGACCTTCTTAGACGGTGCTCGTGCGTCGACAGGGATGCCAATGAAGCTGGATCTTTGTTCGGTACCACGGGACTCCCTCAATGCCCAACCGAACGAACTAATTTCCAGGACGAAATCCGCCACGCCAATGGCGACCGAAAAGGTGTGGTCAGAGTGATTCACGAAGAGAATTTGCGCGTTCGGACGCGACCGCCTCAACAATCGGAGGGCGAGTGCGCAGACTACGTCATCCGGATGGATGTGCAGCACGATTCGTTCGTAGTCCCCTGCAACCGATGCGACTTGGCCAATTCTCTCCATTGCGCTTCCCTCCTTCACCGTGTGAATACGGGAAGGATCGATGCCGAGCACTTTGATGATGTGCCCATCCGAGCCAGGTCTCGTGATGAGCACGTCTGATGCCTCTACCATGAGGCTGTTCAAGAGCCTAGTGTGACCGCCGAAGCCGTAGAGCTCGGAGGCAATATGAAGCTCGGGCCTTCGTAAGCCAGAAGACTGGAGCTCGCACGGCGAGATCTTGTCTAGGAGAGTGGTTTCGAGCTCATCGAGTCGATAAATGCCGCAGGCGTTGTTCCACAGGAATTTGGCCAGCCACTCGCCTCCAAAAACTGCACGTTCCAGGTCCGTTTCGCGCCCGATGCCCAAGAGCATTGCCTCGACGAATCGAAAAGCTTGAGCGCGCTTTGACCTAGGGCTTGCTGTTGTATCGTGAGTCACATGTCTGCCTCTAGTCCCGACCGAGGACCCCGTGTGTACAAGAGAATCAACTGGGACGGGGCGGTCCGACTTCACCTCACATTCCAGGAGCAAGGCGCCTCATGTCAACTTTCGACGCGCATCCAGACGCCCGAGTAGAAACTCGGAGCATCGGGCCTAGAACCAGGATTTCGGCGTTCACGCACATCCTACCGGGAGCGGTGGTCGGTGAGGATTGCAATGTTTGTAGCGGCGTTCTGATCGAGAACGATGTCGTTCTAGGTGATCGTGTCACGGTCGAGGGTGGCGCACGACTTTGCGATGGAGTTCGCATAGAAAACGACGTCTCCATCGGGCCTAATGCGTCTCTCCCGAATGATCGTCGTTCGCGCAACGGGCGTCTGTCCGATCCGTCAGCGCCAACGACTGTCAAGCAAAAGGCCGTTATCGGGGCCAATGCGACCATCCTGCCCGGGTTGGTTATCGGACAGAACTGCGTAGTCGGCGCGGGTGCAGTCGTCACGCGCGATGTGCCGCCGAACGCCATCGTCGTCGGGAACCCGGCTCGCATCAAGGGGTACGTCTCAGCTTTGCGCGGTACGCGGATCCACCACGCGCCGCAAATGGAGACGCCGCAAGCACTCGGCATCAGGGGTGCGGGGCTTTTCACGTTGCCGCTCGCCGCTGACATGCGAGGTTCGTTGTCAGTGGGGGAGTTCGACAAGCACCTCCCCTTCGTTCCCAAGAGGTACTTCGTCGTCTTTGATGTACCCAGCAAGGACGTTCGCGGCGAGCACGCGCACAAGACGCTGCACGAGTTCCTGGTGTGCGTTCACGGCTCTTTGTCCATCGTGCTCGACGATGGCAAGAGCCGCGGTGAAGTTCAATTGAGCTCCCCCACGGTGGGCCTACACATTCCGCCCCTGATTTGGGGCATCCAGTACAGGTTCTCGCGTGATGCGGTACTGTTGGTTTTGGCCTCTGAGCCTTACGATCCCAACGACTACATTCGGGACTACGACGAGTTTCTCGAGACCGCCAGCCGAACCTGTGACTCGCATGATCCCGTTCGTTGATCTCAAGGAGCAGCATCGTGGCATCGAGACAAGGCTGCTAGCGGCTTATCAAAGAGTCGTTGCCTCTGGGCAGTTCGTGCTGGGGGAAGAGCTTCAGGCCTTCGAAGCTGAGTTCAGCAACTTTTGCGGAGTGCGTCATTGCGTCGGGGTAGCCAATGGGCTTGATGCGCTCACCCTTGCGCTGCGAGCGATGGGGCTTGGGCCGGGCGACGAGATCATTGTTCCTTCAAACACCTTTATTGCGACTTGGCTGGCGATTTCCTACGTGGGGGCTCGACCCGTTCCCGTCGAGCCCGATATGGGCACTTTCAACATCGATCCAAACCGGATTGAGCACGCGATTACTTCCGCCACCCGTGCTGTCGTGCCAGTTCATCTTTACGGGCAGCCAGCGGACATGGAACCGATTCGAGCGCTGGCCACACAACGTGGGCTCTTGCTACTCGAAGACGCGGCTCAAGCGCAGGGGGCGAGGCTCCAAGGGCGTCGGACCGGTAGCCTGGGTGACGCAGCCGCTTTCAGCTTCTACCCCGGCAAGAATTTGGGTGCGCTGGGCGATGGGGGCGCCGTCACAACCGACGATGCTGACCTTGCGGCCAAGGTTCGGCTACTTCGCAACTACGGTTCCAGGTTCAAGTACCGCAACGAGATTCAGGGAGTCAACTCCAGATTGGATGAATTGCAGGCTGCCTTCCTGCGTGAGAAGCTGCTTGTGCTTGACAGTTGGAACGAGCGACGCTCGGCCCTCGCAAGTCAGTACATGAGCGAACTAGAGGGAACGGCGCTTCGCCTGCCGGTCGTTCTAGGGAATTCACAGCCGGTGTGGCATCTCTTCGTTGTCCGGCATCCCGGTCGTGATCGGCTGCAGAACGATTTGGCAAAAGCGGGCATCGAGACGGGGATTCACTACCCCATACCTCCCCATCTCCAGGAGGCTTACGCTGGTCTCGGCATGGATCGCGGCACGTTCCCCATAAGCGAATCGATGCATAACCAAGTCCTTAGCCTCCCCCTCTGGCCCCAGATGTCAGCAACGTCAGTGTCGAGGGTTTGTGACGCGCTTCGCCGATCCTTGAGGACCTAAAAAAAGCAGCCGACAGGCTGCCTTTTTTACGCCAGGCGGGTCTATTCCGTCGCTGCCGTCGCAGCAGCCGCCGCCGCAGCGTCGCTCGCGGCGTCCACCTGCTGCATCTGCACCGCGGCGAGCTCCTCGGCTTCCTGCACGGCAATCGCGCGGCGCTCGGCGTCGTCCATCGCTTCCTTGGCCTTGCGCGCCTCGTGGAACGCCATGCCGGTGCCCGCTGGGATCAGCCGGCCGACGATGACGTTCTCCTTCAGCCCGCGCAGCTCGTCGCGCTTGCCCATGATCGCCGCCTCGGTCAGCACGCGCGTCGTCTCCTGGAACGACGCCGCCGAGATGAAGCTGTCGGTCGACAGCGACGCCTTGGTGATGCCGAGCAGGACGTCGGCCCAGGTCGCCGGGAGCTTCCCTTCGGCCAGTGCCTTGTCGTTGCGGCCGAGCAGCTCGGAGCGCTCGACCTGCTCGCCGAGGATGTAGCCGGTGTCGCCCGGGTTCGTGATCTGCACGCGGCGCAGCATCTGGCGAACGATCACCTCGATGTGCTTGTCGTTGATCTTCACGCCCTGGAGGCGGTAGACGTCCTGCACCTCGTCGACGATGTAGCGAGCGAGCTCCTCCATGCCGAGCAGGCGCAGGATGTCCTGCG